>ERZ826016.2575-NODE-2575-length-13931-cov-20.027674_pt1 | contig 13931 bp, 10 predicted proteins | sample MGYA00519872_ERZ826016 | MGnify/ENA primary metagenome ERZ826016 (study PRJEB31778, sample SAMEA3449218) | human gut metagenome | biome: human gut; feature: human-associated habitat; material: faeces | place: United Kingdom | collected 2010/2012 ... | reverse complement strand
CACCCACCTATGAGCAAGCTCATGTGGGCTTAGACCTTTTGACCCTGGCATCATAGATATGACAGACGAATAAATTGTAAAAGGAAATCAAAATGGAAGAACAAGAGAAGGTAAAAAGAATAGAACTGGAACAGAACATGTCCTGGAAAATGTATCAGATTCTGACGATAACGGCGTGCACCGCAAATCTGATCGGAACAATCTGCAATTTCTGTATTCACGGTACGAAACTGCCGACCATAATCTGCGGGATATGCCTGCTGATGATCGTGATCATCGGCATTGCCGGATGGACTACGAAAAAGGTGCAAATACCGGCGGTCTTGATCATATTACTACTTGTATGGTTTGAATTTCCTTATTTGTATTATTGCTACGGGGATGCCTCTATCGTATATCTGGTCCTGGGGGTCGTTGGACTGGCGATATTTTTCCCGAGAAATGTGGTGATCGTTTCTTTTACGGTCACACTGCTGGAATATCTGGTGATCATGATGAGTAGCTTTGAACAGCCTTCCGTATGGAGAAATATGGATGAAGCGGGTAAAATCGGAACTACGCTTGGCTCCTTTGTTATTGTGGGAGTGTCTGTATTTGCCATGATATTTGAATTGCTCAGAAGTTACGAGGAACAACGAAAGCAATTGCTGAGTCTGAGTGAGGATTTGAACTTTGCAGCGAACCATGATCCTCTGACTAAGCTGTATAATCGTCGCTATCTTGTAAATCAGGTGAATGAATGGATGTGCAAGCCGGGCAAGAACTTCTGGATCGTATTGATGGATGTAGATGATTTCAAGGCAGTCAATGATACCTATGGGCATGGATACGGTGATGATGTACTGCGGGAAGCCGGCAGACTGATGCTGGAAGAAATGATGGGAAAAGGAATCGCGGCCCGGTTCGGCGGCGAGGAGTTTATGCTGGTGTTTGAACAGGATGATCGGGAACAAGTGTTACATTCATTCCGGAATATCCAGGAAGGCTTAAGGAGATATTCCCAGAATACCAGACAGACAGATATTACCATCAGCGGTGGAATGGAGCGTTATGAGGCTGATAAACAGCTGGATCTATTGTTTACTTCTGTGGACCGGAAATTATATACTGCCAAAAATAACGGTAAAAACCGTATTGTAGAATAGGTTTAAAATAGCTTTAAAATAATAAAAAAGTCTTGCAAAGCTTAAAAAATAGAGATATGATAAGACCCGTGTGATTTTATAAAAATTTTATAATTTCACACGGTTTTTTTTACTGAGGAGATTATATTGAGGAGAATGTTATGGAAAAATTGAAACCGAAGCTTTTCTCTGTGATGAAAAGCTATACGAAAGAACAGTTTGTAAAAGATGTGATCGCAGGTATCATTGTAGCGATTATTGCCCTGCCCTTATCCATTGCACTGGCACTGGCTTCCGGAGTAACGCCTGAAAAAGGTATTTACACCGCCATTACGGCAGGCTTTGTGATCTCTTTCTTAGGTGGCAGCCGTGTACAGATCGCAGGCCCTACTGCGGCATTTGCCACTATTGTTGCAGGAATTGTAGCGAAGAACGGGATGGACGGTCTGATCATAGCGACATTGTTAGCGGGTGTGATCCTGATCCTGATGGGTTTCTTACGACTTGGCAATCTGATCAAGTTTATACCCTATACGATCACCACCGGTTTTACTTCCGGTATTGCTGTGACAATCTTTATCGGACAGATCAAGGACTTCCTGGGACTGACCATTGTCAGCGAAGAGCCGCTGATCGAGACCATGGATAAACTGAAAGCAGTATTTCAGTTCATCTCCACCACAAATGTGCAGGCGCTGCTTGTAGGTGTGATCAGTCTCCTGATCCTGATCCTGTGGCAGTATCTGCCGGGATTTTGCAAGAAGATTCCCCCTTCTCTGATCGCGGTACTGGTGGGAAGTGCTATAGTAGCACTGCTTAACATGAATGTTAATACAATTGGAGATCTGTATGAGATTTCCAATAAGCTTCCGTCAATTTCTCTGCCCGCTTTCAGCCTGAAAACAGTACAGAACGTCCTGCCGGATGCTTTTACCATCGCGATTCTGGCGGCCATTGAGTCATTGCTTTCCTGCGTGGTAGCGGACAGCATGGTGAACAGCAGACATCGTTCCAATATGGAACTGATCGCCCAGGGTGCCGGCAACATTACTTCTGCATTGTTCGGCGGAATCCCCGCCACCGGTGCCATCGCGAGAACTGCTGCCAATGTGAAAAACGGCGGACGTACCCCTATTGCCGGTATGGTGCATTCCGTGACCCTTTTGTTGATTCTGGTAGTACTGATGCCTTATGCGGCACTGATCCCCATGCCCACCATTGCAGCTATTCTGTTCATGGTGGCTTACAATATGTGCGACTGGCGTAAATTTGTAGGTCTGTGCAAGACCGCACCCAAGAGTGACATTATCGTTCTGGTGACCACATTTGTACTGACTGTTGTATTCGATCTGGTAGTAGCGATTGAGGTAGGTATTTTATTGGCAGCCATTCTGTTCATGAAGCGTATGAGCGATGTGACGGAAGTGGAAGGCTGGAAATACGTGGATGAGGATGATGATGCGGACAGCCTGTCCTTAAGAGTCGTACCTCACAACACCATGGTCTACGAAGTGAGTGGTCCCTTATTCTTCGGTGCAGCGGACAAGATCCTGAAGATCACATTAGATGAGAAGATGAACTGCCTGGTACTGCGTATGCGCAGTGTGAGCGCCATTGATGCCACAGCTATGCATAATCTGGAGCAGTTATATGCAGACTGTAAGAAGAAAAACATCCAGATCATTCTGTCCCATGTAGGGGAACAGCCCATGCATGTCATGGAGAAGAGCGGATTCTTAGATAAGGTGGGCAGAGAAAATGTCTGTGCCCATATTGATGACGCACTGGAACGTGCAGCAAAGCTGCAGTAAGTGTGAAAAACTATCATTTTTCATAGGGGTTCTTTAATTTACAACCTCAATATTTTGTGCTAAGATAGATGCGGATACGCAAGCTTTTGCGTGTCCGCTTTGTCGTGGATCCTTTTTACAGAACAGGAGAAGATCATGGCTGAATTGACACCAATGATGCAAAAATATATGGAGACCAAGGAGCAGTATAAGGACTGCATCCTTTTTTATCGTCTGGGAGATTTCTATGAAATGTTTTTCGACGATGCGCTGGTGGCTTCCAAAGAACTGGAGATCACACTGACGGGAAAAAGCTGTGGCCTGGAGGAACGTGCGCCTATGTGCGGTATTCCTTACCATGCCGTGGAAGGCTATCTGTCCAAACTGGTAAGCCGCGGCTATAAAGTAGCAATCTGTGAACAGGTGGAGGATCCGAAGCTTGCCAAGGGACTGGTGAAGAGGGAAGTGATCCGTGTGGTGACACCCGGTACCAACTTAAACGTACAATCACTGGAAGCCGGCAAAAATAATTATCTGCTGAGCATCGCCTATACTTCGGATGGCATCGGCATCTCCGCGGCAGATGTAACTACCGGTGATTATTATGTGACGGAAGTTGAAGATTTGAAAAAATTAAATGATGAACTGATGAAGTACGAACCTTCGGAAATCATCTGCAACGAGGCATTTTTAGTCAGTGGCTTTGATGTGAATGACTTAAAGTCCCGCTTACATATCTCCGTCAATGCGCTGGAATCCCATATGTTCGATGATGACGGGTGCAGACGGATCCTTATGAAGCATTTTAAGGTAAATACGCTGATCGGACTTGGCGTCGAAGAATTCCCTACGGGACTTTTAGCGGCGGGAGCACTGTTGCAGTATCTGTATGATACACAGAAGACGGATCTGGAGCATTTTACCCATATTTATCCCTATCTTACCAGCAGATATATGCTGCTGGACAGTTCCACCAGAAGAAATCTGGAACTGACGGAGACCCTCAGAGAGAAGCAGAAGAGAGGTTCACTTTTGTGGGTGTTAGACAAGACGAAGACTGCCATGGGCGCCAGGCTTCTGCGCAATTATATTGAACAGCCATTGATTGAGAAGGATGAGATGGAGAAACGTCTGGATGCTATCCAGGAGCTGAATCAGGACTCTATCTCCAGGGATGAGATCCGGGAATACTTAAATCCCATCTACGATCTGGAGCGACTGCTCAGTAAGGTGACTTATAAGACGGCAAATCCCAGAGATCTGATCGCATTTCGGAATTCCCTGGAGATGCTGCCGCCTATTAAGACGGTGTTGTCTGCATTTGAAAAAGATGAACTGACGGAAATCCGGGAGCAGATTGACGGACTGGAGGACATCTATCAGCTGATCGATGAAGCGATCATTGAAGAACCGCCGATCTCCATAAGGGAAGGTGGAATGATCAAAGATGGGTTCGATGAGACCATAGACAGACTGCGAAGCGCCAAGCATGACGGAAAACAGTGGCTGGCACAGTTAGAGGAAGAAGACAGAGAACGTACCGGGATCAAGAATCTGAAGATCAAATATAACAAAGTATTCGGTTATTATTTCGAGGTGACCAATTCTTACAAGGATCTGGTGCCGGAGGACTATATCCGCAAGCAGACTCTGGCAAATGCGGAACGATATACCACACCGCGGTTGAAGGAATTGGAGGACACTATCTTAAATGCGGAGGACAAGCTCCAGACGCTGGAATATGATGTGTTCTGCAGAATAAGGGATACCATTGCTCAGGAACTGGTCCGCATCCAGAACACCGCGAAAGCGATTGCAAAGCTGGATGTGTATGCATCCCTGTCGTTGGTTTCGGAGCGCAATCATTATGTACGTCCGAAGTTAAATGAAAAGGGTGTTATTGACATCAAGGACGGAAGACATCCTGTGGTGGAACAGATGATCACCAATGATATGTTTATTGCCAATGACACTTTTCTGGATAATGGCAGTCATTGTATCAGTGTCATTACCGGCCCCAATATGGCAGGTAAGTCCACATACATGCGCCAGACGGCACTGATCGTACTGATGGCGCAGATCGGGTGCTTCGTCCCTGCCAGAACCGCTAATATTGGTATTGTAGACCGGATCTTTACCCGTGTGGGAGCTTCGGATGATCTGGCCAGCGGTCAGTCCACTTTCATGGTGGAGATGAATGAGGTGGCGAATATCTTACGGAATGCCACTTCCAAGAGCCTTCTGATCTTAGACGAGATCGGAAGAGGTACTTCCACTTTTGACGGACTGAGCATTGCCTGGGCTGTGATTGAACATATCAGCAACCGCAAGCTTTTAGGAGCCAAGACGCTGTTCGCCACCCATTACCATGAGCTGACCGAGCTGGAAGGCAAAATGAATAATGTGAACAACTATTGCATTGCTGTGAAGGAATGTGGCGACGATATCGTGTTCTTACGTAAGATCGTAAAGGGCGGTGCGGACAAGAGCTACGGCATCCAGGTAGCAAAGTTGGCAGGAGTGCCGGATATGGTCATTGACCGTGCCAAAGAGATCGTGGAACAGCTGTCGGACAATGATATTACGGAAAAGGTGCAGAGCATCGCTATCGATAATAAAAACGATGGCAAGGCAAAAAAACAGCCCAAATACGATGAGGTGGATCTGGCACAGATGTCTCTGTTCGACACTGTGACGGATGAGGATATTCTGAAGGAACTGATGGAGATTGAGGTGACGACTCTGACCCCGTTAGATGCACTGAACACCCTGTACCGGTTACAGAATAAGCTAAAGAACCGCTGGAACGGTTAGCTATAAGGGAAAGGCATAGGTAGATATATGGGAATACATGTACTGGACTCCCGGACGATCGACAGGATCGCTGCCGGTGAGGTGGTAGAACGACCTGCCAGCGTGGTGAAGGAGCTGGTGGAAAATGCCATAGATGCCGGTTCCACGGCGATTACGGTAGAGGCAAAAGAAGGTGGTATTGAGTTCATCCGTGTGACGGATAACGGCTGCGGCATTGAACGGGAACAGCTTCCCACAGCGTTTCTGCGGCATGCCACCAGCAAAATTGAAGATGCGGATGATCTGAACCATATCGCAAGCCTTGGCTTCCGTGGTGAGGCTCTGTCCAGTATCGCGGCGGTGTCCCGTGTGGAGATCATCACCAAGAGAAAGGAAAATCTCACCGGAACCCGCATGGTGTTAGAGGGGGCAAAGGAACAGTCCATCGATGAGATCGGCGCACCGGACGGTACCACATTTCTCATGAGGAATCTGTTCTTCAATACGCCGGTCCGTCGGAAATTTTTAAAACAGCCTGCCACGGAGGGCAGTTATATCACGGATCTGATGGAACATTTGGCACTGTCCAGACCGGATATCTCTTTCAAATTCGTACTGGGGAATCAGACCAGATTCCATACCTCCGGAAATGGTGATCTGCGGGAAGTCATCTACCGGATCTACGGCAGAGAGATCGCTGCACAGCTGGTACCGATCCAGATGGAAGAAAACGGCATTAAGGTAGAGGGATATTTGGGAAAACCGGTGCTGGTACGTTCCAACCGCAATTTTGAGATCTATTTTATCAACGGTCGCTTTATCCGCAGCGGTGTGATCGCTAAAGCTATTGAAGAAGGTTATAAGCAGTATCTGATGCAGCATAAATTCCCGTTGTGCGTGCTGCATATTACGATGGATACGGAGACCGTGGATGTGAACGTACATCCCTCCAAAATGGATGTACGGTTCTCCGATGGCATGGCATTTGCCAGAATGCTGAGCGAGAATATAGCAACAACCCTGCGGAACCGGGAAATGATCCCGGATGCTTCCTTAGAGGATGAAAAATCCATTCAGAAAAAGGAGCAGGAAGACAGAAAAGCTTCCTGGAAGGAGCATACGCCGGAGGTGTTCGAGAAAAAAAGAGAAGAAAGCTACCGCGTCATGGAGGCTGCCAAATACGAGGCAGTACCGAAAGATCGGAGGGAATTTATACAGAAGCCGATCTGGCAGGAGGCACATGCAGGCATACAGACCAGTATCCGTAAACCGGAGTCTATAAGTGCGCAGACAGAGGAACCAAACCCGGTAACCGCAGCAACGCCTGAAACGAAAGAGGATGATTTCTTCGTGGAGGCAGCACCGCTGGAGCCAAGGGCTGAGACTTCATCAGAGCCTGTTATCTGCCCGGAGACCGCTGAGGTAATCGAGCCGAAGGAAGATAGTCCTGCGCAGACACAGCCGGAAGATAAGGAACCTGAGGTGAAGGCTGTTCAGCAGATGAATCTGTTTGAAGAGAAACTGTTATCTGTGCAGAATCGCAGCCGCTACCGTATCATCGGACAGGTCTTCGATACCTACTGGTTGATCCAGTTCGAGGATAAGCTGTTCATCATTGACCAGCATGCAGCCCATGAGAAGGTGAAATACGAACGCCTGATGAAGCAGTTCCATGAAAAAAGTGTGATATCCCAGCGCCTGATGCCGCCCATCATTGTAAGTCTCACGGGACAGGAGGAAAGCATTCTTCACACCTATGAGGATGCCTTTTCACAGCTTGGATTTGAGATCGAAGCCTTCGGCGGCAACGAATATGCCCTGCGCAGTGTTCCGGTGGACCTCTACGGGTGCAGTGAGAGAGAACTGTTTTTAGCGGTGCTTGATGAACTGTCCCAGGAGACCGGCAACCGCGGAAGCTTCCAGGTCATCGAGGAGAAGATTGCATCCATGTCCTGCAAGGCAGCTGTTAAAGGTAACAACCGATTAAGCCTTCAGGAGGCGGATCAGCTGATCGATGAACTTCTGACACTGGATAACCCCTACAACTGTCCCCACGGCAGACCTACCATCATTGCCATGACGGAGACTGACCTGGAGAAGAAATTTAAGAGGATTGTATAATGCGTTTACTGATCAAACAACGAGTATTTTCCTGGACAGATTCTTATGACGTCTATGACGAAAATGAAAATGCAAAATATTTTGTAAAGGCGGAGTTTTTTTCCTTAGGACATCAGCTGCATGTATATGACAGAAACAATCGTGAACTGGGTGTTATCAGACAGCGGCTGTTGACCCTGCTCCCGGCATTTGAAATCGAAATTAACGGACAGATAAGGGGCGAGATCCGCAAGCAGTTCTCCTTTTTCAAGCCAAGGTACGAGATCGATTACAACGGCTGGCGCGTGGAGGGAGATTTTCTGGGATGGGATTACGATGTGTACAGCGGATGCAGCAGTATCATTCATATCTCTAAGGAACTGTTCCGTTGGGGAGATACCTACACGATTAACTTTGCTGATCCGAAGGATGAACTGGAAGGGCTGATGTTAGTCATCGCCATTGATGCGGCAAACTGCACCCAGAATAATAATGGATAATGTGTAAGGAAGAAGAATTATGTCGGTAACACAATCTATAAAAAGACCGTTAGTCGTATTGACCGGCCCTACGGCAGTGGGTAAGACAAAACTGTCTATTGCGCTGGCAAAAGCTATAGATGGGGAGATCCTGTCGGCAGATTCCATGCAGGTATATAAACATATGGATATCGGTTCCGCCAAGATCCGCCCGGAGGAAATGCAGGGAGTGCCCCATCATCTGATCGATATATTGGAGCCGTGGGAAGAATTTAATGTGGTGGTATTCCAGAAACGGTGTCTGGAATGCATGGAACAGATCTATGACAGGGGACATATTCCCATTCTGGTGGGAGGCACCGGGTTCTATATTCAGGCGGTACTTCGGGGGATTGATTTTACAGAGAACGAAGAGAATACTGAATATCGGGAAAAAATGGAACAGCTTGCGAAAGAAAAGGGACCGGAAGTACTACATGACATGCTCAGAAAAATTGATCCGGTTTCAGCAGATAACATTCATGCAAACAATATCAAGCGAACCATCCGTGCACTGGAATATTATGAATTGACCGGGGAACCGATCTCTACTCATAATGAACGAGAAAAAGAACGGACGAGTCCATATAATTTCAGCTATTTTGTCCTGACGGATGACAGAGAAAAGCTGTATGCGCGGATCGAAAACCGCATTGATGAAATGCTGTCGGAGGGACTGGTGGAAGAAGTCAGAAGCCTGAAAACAAAAGGCTGTCACAGAGGAATGGTATCCATGCAGGGACTGGGGTACAAAGAGATTTTGGAGTACCTGGACGGAGAATGCAGCCTGGAGGAAGCGGTGTATACTCTGAAGCGGGACACCAGGCATTTTGCCAAGAGACAGCTGACCTGGTTCCGTAGGGAGAACGAAGTTACCTGGCTGGATAAACACCAATTTGACTATGACGAAGAGAAAATTTTAGAATATATGATAAAGGAATTAGGAGAAAAAGGGATCTATGAAAAACAGCAATAACAGTAATGAAGAAATGTATCTTTCCATGGGGATCAGTAAGACGGTATATGACTATGGATGCGCCATTGAGAAAAGTCTGCGGGAGCGTTTTGACGAGGTGGACCGGAATGCGGAGTATAATCAGCTAAAGGTGGTAAAAGCCATGCAACAGCATCAGGTAAGTGAAGCCTGTCTGCTGGGTACTACCGGCTACGGATATAATGACCTGGGAAGGGATACTCTGGAAGCGGTATATGCAGCAACCTTCCATACGGAGGATGCCCTGGTGCGCCCCCAGATCACCTGCGGTACCCATGCACTGGCACTGGCTCTGATGAGCAACTTAAGACCCGGAGACGAGCTGTTATCCCCCGTAGGCAAGCCGTATGATACTTTGGAAGAAGTCATCGGCATCCGTCCTTCGAAGGGGTCTCTGGCAGAATACGGTGTAACTTATCGCCAGGTAGACCTGCTGCCGGACGGAAGCTTTGATTATGATAAGATCCGTGAAAACATTAATGAGAAGACTCATCTGGTAACGATCCAGAGATCCAAGGGATATCAGACCAGACCGACCCTGTCGGTACAGCAGATTGGTGAGCTGATCGCCTTTATCAAAGGCATCAAGCCGGATGTAATCTGCATGGTGGATAACTGCTACGGAGAATTCGTGGAGACGATGGAACCCTCCGATGTGGGTGCGGATATGATCGTGGGATCCCTCATCAAAAATCCCGGTGGCGGACTGGCTCCCATCGGCGGCTATATCGCCGGTAAAAAGGAATGCGTGGAAAATGCGGCATACCGTCTGACTTCCCCGGGACTCGGAAAGGAAGTAGGAGCATCTCTTGGCATTCTGAAGGATTTTTATCAGGGATTTTTCCTGGCGCCTACTGTGACGGCGGGTGCATTAAAGGGAGCAATCTTTGCAGCTAATGTCTATGAAAAATTAGGTTTTGCGGTAGTACCAAACGGTACAGAGAGCAGACATGATATTATCCAGGCGGTAACGTTTGGACAGCCGGAAGGCGTCATCGGATTCTGTCAGGGAATCCAGGCAGCGGCTCCGGTAGACAGCCATGTAACGCCGGAACCCTGGGATATGCCGGGATATGATGCACAGGTCATCATGGCGGCAGGGGCATTCGTATCCGGATCCTCCATTGAACTGTCAGCAGACGGTCCCATTAAGCCTCCCTATGCCGTATATTTTCAGGGTGGACTGACCTGGCAGCATGCCAAGTTCGGCATTCTGAAATCCCTGCAGGCGTTGCTTAAGAAGGGAATCGTGACAGAAGAACAGATAAGGCAGGCAATATAGAACCTGCCTGGGAATACGAATCCTGTAGAAAAAGCGCAAAATAAAATCCACTAAATTTGTGTACAGAAGAAGCTTTTTGTGATAGTATAAAAAGACGTATGGAAGATGGGACTTATGGGGAGACCCGGACGGATACAGAAAGTACATAAGAAAAGAAAGAAGAGGAAATGCCTTGAAGAGAATTAATTGGGTATTGATTGTCCTGGTACTGATCGGATTTGTGATCGGCAGATTTATAGGAACTTATTTTGACGGTACTTTTCTGAATTACGGACAGAATTTTGGACTCAGCAGCCCGGTGGAACTGAATCTCGGTTTTATCATTCTTACCTTCGGACTGGAGTTTAACATTACCATTGCCAGCGTGATCGGTGTGATCATTGCTTTTGTGGTATACCGTTTTATCCGTTAGAGAACATACGTCGGAGAAGGCAGAAGGAGACTTATGCCTGCAAAATTAACACAACATGTAACGGATTTACAGCTGCCTTATGAGAGATTCTTAAACTTCGGACCGGAGAACCTTACGGAAGCGGAGCTTCTGGCAGTTATCCTGCGAACCGGAACCAAAGACACTTCCGCATTGGAACTGGCGGAAAAGGTTCTGGCACTGGCAAAATATCCCAGGGAGGGACTTTTGGGCCTGCACGATGTAAGCGTTGAGGACCTGACACAGATTCGTGGGATCGGCATAGTGAAAGCAGTGAAATTAAAATGCATCGCCGAATTATCCAATCGTATGAGCCGGGCGAGAGCAAGCACCGGGATCTGTTTTACCAGAGCGGATATGGTGGCGGAATATTTCATGGAGAAGCTGCGCCATAAGGATACAGAGTGTGTATATCTGCTCTGCCTGGATGCAAAAGGACAGTTGATCCGGGAGAAAAAACTGTCGGACGGCTGTGTGAACATGGCACTGATATCTCCCAGAGAGATATTTTTAGAAGCATTGAAAGACAAAGCGGTGAATATTATCCTTGTGCATAATCATCCAAGTGGTGATCCAACGCCCAGCAGAGCGGACAGAGAACTTACCGACAACGTGGCCGGAGCGGGAGAACAGATGGATATTCCACTGTTAGACCACATTATTATCGGGGATAACAGGTATACTAGCTTTAAAGAACAAAAATTATTGAGATGATAGAAGAAAGGAAAACGACAGTGGCAAACAACGCATTCGGTATCGACCTCGGTACCAACAACATAAAGATCTATAATCGCAATGATGACAACATTATGATCGAGAAGAATATGATTGCCATCGAGAATAAGAATACTTTATTTGCATACGGCAACTCTGCATTTGAAATGTATGAGAAGGCTCCCGGCAATATTCATATTTCTTATCCGCTTTCCAACGGAGTGATCGCAGACATTAAGAATATGGAGACGCTGGTGAAGTATTTTATCGGAGATCTGCAAAAAGGCAATACCAAGCCTTCCGATTTCTTCATTGCGGTGCCGACGGATGTTACCGAGGTGGAGAAGAGAGCTTTCTACGATCTGATCAAGGGTGCCAATGTGAAGGCGAAGAAGATCATGGTAGTGGAAAAGGCAGTTGCGGACGGTCTGGGACTGGATATCGATGTGAAAAATTCCCAGGGTGTGCTGGTGGTAAATGTCGGTTATGAGACCACGGAGATCTCCATCCTGTCTTTGGGCGGTATCGTATTAAGCCGTCTGATCAAGGTGGGAGGTATGAAATTCGACGATGCCATCCGTGCGGCGGTCAGAAGAGAATTCTCACTGATCATTGGTGGCAAGACCGCGGAGAATGTGAAGATTGCTCTGAAAGAACTGGAAGAAGAGGGCAAGGGTGCCATTGTATACGGCAGAGATATTGTAACCGGTCTTCCGGTAGAACGTGAGATTCCCACGAAAATGGTGGACGAGTCCTTGGAAGAGCATTTCAACACGATCATTGATAACGTAAAAGTAATCTTAGAGAGGACTCCTCCCGAACTGGCAGCGGATATTTATCGTCACGGCATTTATCTGACCGGCGGCAGTACACGGCTTCCTTATATAGATAACTATCTGGCTAGCTATACCGGATTTGCCTTTAATCTTTCTGATCTGTATGAAACTTCTGCAGCATACGGCCTGGAAAAGATCATCCGCGACAGAAACCTGCGCAAATGGGCCCAGCCGGTAAAGCAGAAAAAACTGTAAAGGGGCATATATAATGAAAAACATCCGAAAAAAAGCGCGTTTTCATTTTAATTTAAAAAGTAAACATCTTCTGGTAATCATGACATTTTTCTGTGGAAGCTGCATCGTAGCTACAGCAGCCTCCGGAACCTCTTCCGCACCACTTCAGGAGGCAGCCGGTTTTCTTATCGTTCCCTTTGAAAAGGGGATCGCCGGTGTCAGCGATATATTTGGAAATGTAAAAAACAATCTTCGTGATAAACAGGACGTGCTTCAGGAAAACGAAGAGCTGAAAAGTCAGATCAACAGTCTTACGGAACAGAATAACATCCTGATCCAGGACCAGACAGAGCTCACACGCCTGAAGGAACTTTACGATCTTGATCAGGAATATACCGACTATCCCAAGGTTGCCGCAAGGATAATCTCCAAAGATCCCGGAAACTGGTATGATACCTTTATGATCAACAAAGGCAGTAATAACGGGATCCGGGTTGATAACAACGTGATCGCCGGAAAGGGTCTTGTGGGTATCGTTACAGAAGTGGGACCTTCCTGGGCTACTGTCCGTTCCATCATCGATGTCAGTGCCATGGCAGTCAGTACTTCCGACAACTGCGTTGTCACTGGAGATCTGAAACTGATCGATGAAGGCAAATTAAGCTTTGAGCAGCTTTACGATCAGGATAACAAGGTAACAGTCGGAGAACGTATTGTCACCTCGAACATCAGTGAAAAATATGTGGAAGGACTGTTTATTGGTTATGTCAGTGAGATCCAGCAGGATCCCAATAACCTGACAAAAACAGGTACGATCGTTACACCGGTTGATTTCGGTCATCTGAAAGATGTATTTGTGATCACCACCAATAAACAGGACGCGATAGACAAATCGGAGGATGCGTCCAATGAAAAATAAAATTGTTTTATTTATCACCATTGTTGTCTGTTTTCTTCTTCAATGCACGGTAATGGATTATATTTCCATTGGTTCCATTACTCCAAACCTGCCTTTGATTCTCTGTGTATCCATGGGACTGATGCGTGGAAGAAAAGCCGGACTGTGGACAGGATTTTTTTCCGGTCTTTTTATTTTATCGGGTTCGAGCCGATAGTGTGGATGAGGGATCAATCGGAAAACCTGTGTTTTTCGATATTTATAAATATCTACATTCT
>ERZ826016.2571-NODE-2571-length-13952-cov-2.710153_pt1 | contig 13952 bp, 10 predicted proteins | sample MGYA00519872_ERZ826016 | MGnify/ENA primary metagenome ERZ826016 (study PRJEB31778, sample SAMEA3449218) | human gut metagenome | biome: human gut; feature: human-associated habitat; material: faeces | place: United Kingdom | collected 2010/2012 ... | reverse complement strand
TCGAATCGGTAATCTGTCCATCATCAAGTACCTGAAGTAAAATGTTAAATACATCCGGATGTGCTTTTTCAATCTCATCAAAAAGAACGACCGAATACGGATTACGGCGCACTTTTTCACTCAACTGTCCGCCTTCTTCGTGTCCTACATATCCTGGCGGTGAACCGATCATCTTGGATACGCTGTGCTTTTCCATATACTCCGTCATATCAACGCGGATCATTGCTTTTTCGTCTCCAAAGACAGCCTCTGCCAAAGCCTTGGAGATCTCTGTCTTCCCAACACCTGTCGGTCCTAAGAACAGGAAGGAACCGATCGGGCGGTTTGGCTCCTTGAGACCTACACGTCCTCGTCTGACCGCACGCGCTACAGCACTGACCGCATCTTCCTGTCCTACCACTCTCTTATGCAGGGTCTTTTCCAAATTGCGCAGGCGAACAGCTTCTTTTTCATTTAATCTGGATACCGGGATCTTGATCCAGATAGAAACCACCTGTGCAACATCATCCTCTGTCAGAACTAACTGCTGTTTGTCTTTTCTGTGTTCGTATCTCTTTCGCAAAGACTTTATTTTCTTTTCCAGAGCCGCCTGCTGTTTGCGGCAATCAGATGCTCCTTGCACATCCCCTGCCATCAGGCATTCTTCTACACCGCGAGCCGCCTCCTTGCACTCTTCTTCCAAGGTCAGCATCTGATCCGGTGCTTTCACTTCCATCAGACGTAATCTGGCAGCCGCTTCATCCACCAGATCAATCGCCTTATCCGGCAGGAAACGATCTGCGATATAACGCTGCGACATTGTCACCGCAGCATGGACCGCTTCGTCCGAAATCGTAATGCCATGGTGCTTTTCATAGCGTTCCTTGATGCCTTGCAAGATAGCCTCTGTCTCTTCTTCAGTCGGTTCTTCCACCGTGACCGGCTGGAATCGGCGTTCTAGGGCGGCATCTTTTTCTACATATTTGCGGTATTCTGCGATCGTAGTCGCACCGATGATCTGGATCTCGCCTCTTGCCATTGCCGGCTTTAAGATATTGGAAGCGTCGATCGCACCTTCTGCACCACCTGCACCGATGATCGTATGCATCTCATCTATGAATAATATGATATTTCCTGCCTGCATCACTTCGGCGATCACGCGTTTGATACGTTCTTCAAACTCGCCACGATACTTAGAACCTGCCACCATACCGGACAGATCCAGTGTCATCACGCGTTTATCGGCCACAGAATCCGGCACCATGCCTAACTGGATCCTCTGTGCCAAGCCTTCCACGATCGCAGTCTTTCCAACACCCGGTTCCCCGATCAGGCATGGGTTGTTCTTGCCCCTGCGGCTCAAAATCTGGATCACACGCTGGATCTCACCCTCTCTGCCGACAACCGGATCCAACTTGCCCTGCCGTGCCATATCTGTCAGATCTCTGGCATATTGATCCAAGGTAGATGTCTCGCCGGCACCGCGTTTTCTTCTCTTATTGGCATTATTTTCTCTATATGTAATGCCTTCTCTTCCCATAGCAGAGATCAACTCTGCGAATAATTTCTGTGTATCTACGGACATGGATGCCAAGATGCGTGCGCCCGCTGTATCCTGCATACGCACCATGGCAAGCAAAAGATGCTCTGTACCGATCTCATCCATACCACATGCAATGGCTTCCTGTTCTGCCTGTGCCAGCATCTGATCTAACTTTGGTGTATTGCCGTCCCATTCTGCAACAGCGATACCGCCTTCCGGCGAGATCAGTTCTTCGATCAGGTCGATCAGATTCTTTTCTGACACGCCAAGGCCCTGTAAAACCTTGGCAGCCAGACTGTCTTCCTGTCTGACCAATGCGACCAGCAGATGCTCAGTCCCTATATAATTATCTCCCAGACGTTTGGCTAAGCGTTTGGCATCCGCCAAGGCTGCCTGCGCCTGTTCCGTCAACTCCATCATATTATAAAGCCTCCATATTATAAGTCATTTAAATCAAGAATATCCAACTGTGCATCAAGGTCAGCCCCCTTATAGCGGGTATTTTCCTTGCTTTGGAAAGCCTCGGTTCCCTTGATGTCACTGTAGATCGGCTCCTGCGGTGCCGTCTGTCTTTTCTTGTTTGGCTGCGCCTGTAAAGCATCTTCCGAAGCCGCCTTGCCAGCCGTTTCGCGTTTGACCTCCGGCGCTTCCTCTGTCGTCTCGATCTCAGGCTGAGTTTCTTCTGCCTCCATATCTGTCAGATCATCTTCAAAAAGATCATCCTCCAGATCGTCGAACTCGTCCTCTTCTTCCTCACGCAGATTTCTGCGCAGTTTGACAAAGATCGATGTCTTTTCCGCGCCCTGATCCGCATCCTCATCCTCTGCAGGATCATCCATAAGATCTTCTTCTATCGCTTCATCTTCTGCGCCTGCCAGATCCGGATCGTTCGGCTCATCCTCATCCATCCAATCCTCTTCTTCCTCCCTGCGCCTGCGGGATAACAAAAGATTGATGATCACAACCGCAAGTACAACAATAACGAACAAAAGGATCGCTACCAGATAGCGCTGCTTCTGCCATTTTCCAAAATATTCATCACTGCCGGCAGCAGTCGTCACCGGCTCCTCTGCCGTCGTATCCTGTGATAACAGGTCTTCATTCACTCTCTGGATGCTGCCATCCGTATTATCATACTGGAACCATCCGGTCACGCCGTCCTGATTGGTACCATATACAAAATAGAAATCGCTGTTATCCCCCTCTTTGTAAACAGATACGGTCTGATCTCCAACGGTCAGTGTCGTCTCTGTAAAAGAATCACGCAAAAGACTATCCGGCGTTGCCAGAACCACATACTGTTCTGCTGTACCAAGCATGGTAAAAGGTGTCACCGTATTCATGGCTTCGTCATACTGATAAAAGACACCATCCCCTGCCGTGTTATCTGCTCTCTTTAGATAAAGAAGGGTGATCGATCCATTGGATAATTCCCGATAGGCATAGCCATCAATAGTCACTCTGGTACGGCTGAAGCCTGCCGGAATCGCGCTCTCCGGGTAACGCTCGGAAACCACATAGGCAACGCCATCAATGACAAACTGTCCGTCTGCCGCCTGTGTCGCAGTATCCTGGGTCTGCTGTGTATTCATATCCCCAGTGCCTCCGGCAACCTGTACGGAAGCAGAACTTCCGGTGATGGTCGGGGATGATACGATCAAAGAGGACTGTCCCTGAGAGGCTGCCGTAAATTGCAAAGTTGCACTCGTCCCCTCAAACGTGATCGTGTTGCCATCCGTCGTATAGGAAGCAGAACTTCCGGCGAACTGCAAAACATCTGCATTGTAGCGCAGACTGATGCTGCCGGACTCTGACGCTGTAACCGTAACCGATAAGGTATCACCGACAGAAAGACTGTCCGCACTCATATGGATCGTCGTTGTCCCCTCCGCAAAACACGGAAAAGACAAGGTCGATAAAAGGGCAAGCACGCCCACTAGCATACCTATGAAATTCTTATGTTTTCTATTCATTATGTTCACCTCAACAAGTCTTCTCAAATGAGTATTCTACATATGAAATTATAGAAAACTATAAGACTTACGTCAAAAATTTCTGCATAAGAGTATGCCCCAAATTCCACCAGTCAATACAGAAAAGACTGCCACTAAAATCGTACTGTTGCATTTTAACAGATCCAGATCCATCCATAAAGCAACCGAAAAAATAATGCTGATCGATACCAAAAGCGCCACCAAGCCACACACCACGATCATTTCCCTGTCTAATCCCTTTTTCTTTGATTCCATCTTTTTCGTCTCCCTTCATTTGATGGGATCATCCTACCATATGTTATGTACCATTAATGTCTCATCTTGTTTTCCTTTTTCATTTTCGTTATGATTACAAGCGGTAATCAAATAATTGATATGAAATAATCAAAAAACGGAGGATTATTACTTATGAGAAACTGCATTGTCGCACAATCCGGCGGTCCGACCGTAGCTATCAACGCCAGCCTTTCCGGCGTGATCGAAAAAGCATATACCAGTGGCTCTTACGATCATATTTACGGATCCCTGCATGGCATTCTTGGCATCTTAAACAATGATATCATCTGCTTTGACGATAAATTAGAAGACGAGACTTTTTTACAGGCACTTGCTACGACGCCTGCCATGTACCTTGGTTCCTGCCGTTATAAACTGCCAAAGATGGCAGACGATATCGAACTCTACGAAAAGATCTTTGCTTTTTTTGAGGCAAATGATATCACCGGTTTCTTTTATATTGGTGGCAATGATTCCATGGACACCGTACTGCAGCTTTCCACTTACGCAAAACTTCATGAAAAATCCGTCACCATTATGGGCGTGCCAAAGACCATTGATAACGATCTGTGTCTGACCGATCATACGCCGGGTTTTGGCTCTGCCGCTAAATATATCGCAACAACCTTGCAGGAGATTGCTTACGACACTTCGATCTATCCTCTGCCAAGTGTAACGATCGTCGAGATCATGGGGCGTGATGCCGGCTGGCTCACAGGTGCCGCTACCCTAGCCAGAACCGATTATGGTTTGGGGCCGGACCTGATCTATCTGCCGGAAACAGCCTTTGATACCGAGAGATTTTTAGAAGATGTCAAAGAGATCATGCAAAAGAAACCAAATGTCCTGATCGCCATATCCGAAGGCATCCGCGACAAAGACGGAAAATATATCAGCGCCTCCACCAAGACGCTTGACTCTTTCGGACACAGCCAGTTAAGCGGTGCCGGTAAGACCTTAGAGACTTTGATCGCACACCGCTTGGGCATCAAAGTGCGCTCGATCGAGTTAAATCTGCCGCAAAGATGTGCCGCTCATCTTTCTTCCCTGACGGACATCGAGGAGTCCAAGGAATTAGGACGCACCGCCGTAGCCCATGCCTTAAAAGGAGCCAGCGGTTATATGAGCATTATCCGCCGCGAATCCAACCAGCCTTATAGGGTATCCTACGATATTGCGGATATTTCTCTCATCGCCAACGAAGTCAGATCCGTACCGCGTGATTTCATTAACGCCTCCGGCAACAATGTGACAGAAAAAATGGCAGAATATCTCCGCCCTATCATTGTCGGTCAGCCAAGCCTGACCTACGAAAATGGCATGCCGGTCTATCTGCCGCTGCCGCATCTGTATCCTTCTTTATAAAAAAGAATGTGCCTTAAGCACATTCCTAAATAAATACCCCATAGAGTGCCTTATCTCACAGCACTTCTATGGGGTGATTTTTTACTATATATGAAACCTGCGTTTCATCTCTATTCTGGCAGTACGTCCGCCCAGGATCATTGATCCCAAAAACATGAAAACCGTAACCAAAAAGGCAATATCCGAAACCAGCGGCTGGGTCACGATACCGATACGGATCAGAACCAGCGGTACGATACCGACCAATACCATCGCCACCTGTAGGATCAGATAACTCTGCCAATTCCTACGGTTGATCAGCATAAGGATCACCAATGCCAGATCCAGCAAAATGATCGCCGCCGGCAGCACGTAACTGACCGACCAGCCGGAAAATCCCAAAAAGGTATCGATCAGAATGATCAAAAGCACGGCACCCGCAACACCGGAAAGAATGCGGATACGATAGCCTGCATTATCCTTTAAGATAATGTAGCCCAGCCACAAGAGGTACGCCAGGGAACAAGCCACGATTTCTCCCCAACGCAGTGTCGGTGTCAGCCAGACATTTAAGGCGATGCAGACACTTGCGATCACAATAAAGGCAAAACTAAAGATCCGATATAAAACGGTCGTCTTGCGCACCCCCGATACTACATCCGGGTAGGTATGTCCTTCTTCCTTTTTTCCATCCAACACCCCACTGCAAAGCGGGCACTTGACGGCATCATCTAAAATCTCTACTCCACAATATTTACACTTACTCATAATATACTCCATTTGTCTCAATCTTTACATCTATCCCATCCTGCGCGATCTGACGGAAAACTCTGCGCTGGATCGCCGTATCCTGCCATGCCGAGGTATAGGTATAGACTAGGGTGTCCTGATAGGATGTGATAGTCGCCTTGAGACTCTGCCCCTTTGAAAAAGATAAAAAAGAGTGAACGGTCTGGATATAAGGTTCATATACCTTTTCTACCTTGATATTGCCGATATTGGTCACCGTCGTCGTGTTGGCAAGCGCCGACTGGGTATAGACCAGGCGCATAGCCAGATTTTTCAAAAAGAGCGGCACGGCACGCGCTACGACCATCAACTCATTGGATACATTGTAGGAAAAGATCTTTTCCAGATGTTCCTTGTTGATCTGTGCACGCAGACTGTCTTTTGTAATGGCAAGGATCTCCGCAAAGGTATATTCGTTTTTTTGCGGTGCAAATTCTGCAGACACCATGACAAAGAAATTCTTGGTCGTAATAGAATCAAAATACGGACGCAGATTGACCGGAACCGCCACACGAATTGGTCTGTCCTCTGTAATATGGCGATAATTTTCCTGATATGCCGCCCAGATAAAAGTTGCCACCAGATACTCGTTGATGCTGACACCATAAGCATGACATACTTTTTTCAGTTGCGGGATCGGCAGATAGCCATGGATCACCCCAAAACCATCGTATGCCAGTTTCTCTCCCTTGATCAGAAATGCCCTCTTGGACTGGTAAACGCTCTTAGACTTTTTCTTATAGTTTTTCAGGAAAGAATCCTCACGGTTCAAAGACGTATCTGCACTGAGCTGATCTCCCTGGGTCTCGCGCAACTTGGGATGTGCCAGACGCAGATACTGATAGGTCAGTTCCCGTAAAAAATTGATGCCTCCCATGCCATCCGTCAGTACATGAAAGACCTCTAAGTTGATACGATTCTTATAATAAGTCACACGGAACATATAACTGTTGTTCTTGGACTGATGGATCAGGCGGCAGGGATAGGTATGCTCCTCATGTACCCGCGGTGCCTTCTTTCCATTTTCTTCAAAATAATACCAAAAAATGCCACTGCGCAGACGCAGGTTAAAGCCCGGCATCTTTGGAAGTACCATATCCAGTGCCTCCTGCAAGAGCCCTTCATCGACCTCTTCTTTCAGCACACAGGAAATACGGTATGTATTTGTCATGCTCTCTCCCGCTATGACCGGAAAGAGATTTGCTGTGTTATCTAATTTGTCCCACCGAATATAATCTTTTGCCATAAATACCCCTTTTCTTCTTTTATCTATTGTGGGTCATATGCAAGGATTAGTCAACCTATATTTTTGCATATGAAAGAATGAAAAAAGGCTCACCCCTACATTTGTAAGGATGAGCCTATTGATTTACCTATACCAATCTTATAAGAAGATATACTTGAGTACAAAGAGTACTGCCAGGATATACATAAGTGGATGGATCTTCTTAGCCTTACCAACAACGATGTTGATAACAACGTAAGAGATAACACCTACTGCGATACCTTCTGAAATGCTGTAAAGAAGTGGCATTGCGATCATGCAAAGGTATGCCGGAATGGATTCTGCCGGATCATTAAAGTCGATATCAACAACAGCAGATACCATCAAAAATCCTACAAAGATCAAAGCCGGTGCAGTTGCAAATCCAGGAATGGTTGTAAATACCGGAGCAAAGATGATTGCCAGTAAGAATAAGAAACCTGTAACTACAGATGCAAGACCTGTTCTTGCGCCTTCAGATACACCTGAAGAACTCTCTACGAAAGTAGTTGTTGTAGATGTACCAAGGATAGCACCTGCAGAAGTTGCGATAGCGTCTGCCAAAAGTGCTGGCTTGATTCTCTCTAACTTTCCGTTCTCATCCAACATATCTGCCTTGTTGGCAACACCGATCAGGGTTCCGATCGTATCAAACATATCTACGAACAGGAATGCAAAGATGATAACAACGAAGTCTAAAGCATTGACTCTGCCCATATCTGCCTGGAAGCACTGACCAAAGGTCTCTCCCAAAGAACTGAAGTCGAAACTTACCCACTGGGTTGGGATCAAAGAATAGAATCCTGCATCAACATCAACGGTATAGATCCCTGTCAACTGACAGATGATACCAAGGATCCATGTAGCGAAGATACCAATGAGGAAAGATCCCTTAACATTCTTGATATGTAAAACAGCAATGATGATCAGACCGATCACACAGAGCAATGCTGCGATACCTACGGTGTGGAAATTCTCTGTGAAGTTTACAACGGTAACCAGCGTAGAGTCACTGTTTACAACAATGTGTCCGTTCTGTAAACCGATGAATGCAACGAAAAGTCCAATACCAACAGATACGCCCTTTTTCAACTGCATTGGGATGGCATTAAAGATAGCCTCACGCACATTGGTAAGAGAAAGTACGATAAAGATGATACCTTCTGCAAATACTGCCATAAGAGCGATCTTCCAATCATATCCCATGGTTCCGCATACGGTGTATGCAAAGTAAGCATTCAGTCCAAGTCCCGGAGCAAGTGCAAATGGATAATTTGCTAAAAGTGCCATGCAAAGGGTTCCGATAAATGCTGCGAGTGCAGTTGCCATAACAATCGCGTTTGCGTCCATGCCGGATGCAGAAAGGATTGAAGGATTGACTGCCAAGATGTAAGCCATTGTCATGAATGTGGTAAGACCACCGATGACTTCTGTCTTCACATCAGTGTTGTTCTCTTTGAGTTTGAACATTTTTTCTAACATGTTTTCCTCCTATTACTACGTGTCTTGCACGCGTTATCGTGGGCAGGTAAGGATGCGTTCTGCCCTTGTTCAACCAGATGATTATACTTGAAAAACCGCCCTTTTTCAAGATAAAGTGACAAAGGGATAAAAATATGTTCCATTATTTATCCTTATGTTTTTTATCAGCCATTCTTATAAATATATAACTCTGCTTTAATTTTTATAATCTTGCCTTATGAGTACCTTGTCACAAAGTCGCCACCATGCTATACTTATGAGCGTGTATGTAATCACAGGTTCGGACAATTTTGTCCCTCAAATACATAAGCAAATATTATATAGGAAGGAACACATTATGAAAATCGGATTTGACAATGACAAATACCTGCATATGCAGTCAGAGCACATCAAAGAACGCATCAACCATTTCGGAGACAAACTGTATCTGGAATTTGGCGGCAAATTGTATGACGACTACCATGCATCCCGCGTTCTGCCGGGCTTCATGCCTGACTCCAAACTGCGTATGCTCCTACAATTAAAGGATCAGGCAGAGATCGTGATCGCTATCTCCGCCGGAGCCATCGCCTCCAATAAGATCAGGGGCGATCTGGGCATCACCTACGACGAGGATGTGCTTCGTCTGATGGATGTCTTTCGCAGTTTTGGGCTTTATGTCGGCAGTGTTGCCATCACCCAGTACACCGGTGAAGCAGCCGCTGATGAATTCCGCCACCACTTAGACTCTCTGGGAGTTCCTTCTTATATCCTCCACAAGATCGACGGCTATCCAAGCAACATCGAGCATATCGTCAGCGATGAGGGTTTTGGAAAGAACGACTATATCAAAACCAGCCGTCCACTCGTTGTCGTAACGGCACCGGGTCCGGGAAGCGGCAAAATGGCAACCTGTCTTTCCCAGTTATATCACGAACACAAACGCGGTGTTTCTGCCGGATATGCCAAGTTTGAGACTTTCCCGGTATGGAATCTCCCACTCAAGCACCCGGTCAATATCGCTTACGAAGCCGCTACGGCTGACTTAAACGATGTCAACATGATCGATCCTTTCCATCTGGAAGCCTATGGAAAGACCACGATCAACTACAACCGTGATGTGGAGATCTATCCGGTATTAAAGGCCATGTTTGAGCGCATCTACGGCACTTGCGCTTACCAGTCTCCGACAGACATGGGCGTGAATATGGTCGGCAACTGCATCAGTGATGATGAGGTCTGCCGCGAAGCCGGAAAGGCTGAGATCATCCGCCGTTATTATACTGAGATCTGCAATATCAAAAAGGGACTGGGTTCTAAAGACGCACTCTACAAGATCGAACTTCTGATGAAGCAGGCAGAGATCTCTCCTGCTGACAGAAAGGTTGCTGTCGCAGCCATGGAAGTAGAAAATCAGACACACCAGCCTGCCGTTGCCATCGAGTTGGATGATGGCAGTATCATCGATGGAAAGACCTCTGATCTGCTCAGCGCACCTGCTGCTGCCCTCTTAAATGTCTTAAAGGAATTGGCAGGGATCGACCATGAGAAACTTTTGATCTCGCCGGAAGCCTTACAGCCGATCAGCCGTCTGAAAAAGAATTATCTCGGCAGCAATGATGCCAGCCTGCACAGTGACGAAGTGCTGGTAGCCTTATCCATCAGTTCCAATACCGATGCCAATGCCAAGGCTGCTTTTGACCAGTTGCCAAACTTAAAGACCTTAAATGTACATTCTTCTGTTATGTTGGATGAAGTGGACGAACAGATCTTCAAGAAACTGGGCATGTATCTGACCTGCGAACCAAAGACAAAGGTAAAATAATAATCTTTTGCGGTATAAAAAAGCCGATCCCCTGCATGATAGCATGCACGGGATCGGTATTTTTTTACCTGTTTCTATAAAAGACTTGCCTTGATAAACTCTGCAAAGAGTGGATGTGGCTTGTTCGGACGGCTCTTAAATTCCGGATGGAACTGTACACCCACATGGAATTTGTTGCCGGATACTTCTACTGCCTCCACGATCGCATCGTCCGGTGAAGTACCACTGATCGTCAGACCCTTTTCTGTCATCAGATCACGATAAGCATTGTTGAACTCAAAACGATGTCTGTGGCGCTCGTCAATATTTTCCTTGGCATAAGCACGTTCCAAGGTCGTACCAGCCTTGATCTTACATGGATAAGAGCCCAGACGCATGGTACCGCCCTTTCTAAGAACTGCCATCTGTTCTTCCATAAGGTCAATGACCAGATGCTCGCCACCCGGATTGAACTCACCGGAGTTAGCATCCTCTAAGCCGCACACATCTCTGGCAAACTCAATGGCTGCCACCTGCATACCCAGACAGATGCCAAGATATGGCACATCATGCTCTCTGGCATACTGGCAGGCTAAGATCTTGCCTTCCACACCACGATCTCCAAATCCGCCCGGTACCAAAATACCGTCCAGACCGGATAAGATTTCTTCTACATTATCCTTGGTGATCTTCTCACTATCGATCCACTCAATCTCCACCTTGGCATCATTGGCATAACCGCCATGCAAAAGTGCCTCATGCACAGACAGATAAGCGTCATGCAGGGCTACATATTTACCTACGATAGCGATCTTGGTCGTCTTGGTCAGATGATCGATGGTATCGACCATCTTTTCCCAACCTGCCAGATCCGGTGTCTTATCCTCGATCTGTAAGCGGCGGCATACCACGGTATCCAGACCATGCTCATGCAGCATAAGAGGTGCCTTATAAAGGCAGTCCATGGTATCATTTTCGATCACGCAATCCTTTGGCACATTACAGAAGAGGGAGATCTTGTCCTTGATGCTCTGCTCCAACGGACGGTCTACACGGCATACAATGATGTCCGGTGCGATTCCCAAGGACTGCAATTCCTTTACGGAATGTTGGGTCGGCTTTGACTTATGTTCGTTGGAACCGGAAAGCCATGGTACTAAAGTCACATGGATAAAACAGCAGTTTTCCCTTCCACGCTCCAGTGATACCTGACGGATAGCCTCCAAAAACGGCTGGCTTTCAATATCTCCCGTCGTTCCACCAATCTCTGTGATCAAAACATCTGCATCGGAACTCTCTGCCCCCATATAGATAAAGCGCTTGATCTCCTCAGTAATATGTGGGATCACCTGTACGGTCTGTCCTAAGTATTCACCCTTTCTCTCACGGTTTAAGACATTCCAGTAGACCTTACCACTGGTCAGGTTGGAATACTTGTTCAGATTTTCATCGATAAATCTCTCATAATGTCCCAGATCCAGATCTGTCTCCGCGCCGTCATCTGTCACGAAAACCTCGCCATGCTGGTATGGGCTCATGGTTCCCGGATCTACGTTCATATAAGGATCCAACTTTTGTGATGCCACCTTGTAGCCACGCATTTTCAAAAGTCGTCCCAGCGATGCTGCCGTAATGCCCTTTCCTAGTCCTGATACTACTCCACCGGTTACAAATACATGCTTTGTCATAAAATTCTCCTTCCTCTTTTTTAGCCATAGGTACGCACGATATCCTGTGCGATCTCCAAACGGCTCATTCTCTTATCCATTGCCTGTCTTTCAATATATTTATGCGCATCCTCCTCTGACATCCCACAATAGGAGATCAAAAGACATTTTGCGCGCGATACGGTCTTTAAACTATCCAGTTTTTTCTGTAATTTTGCATTTTCTTTTTGTGCCATTGTGATACGTCTTTGTGCGACCCTGGCAAGTTTTAGGGCGCTCCAGAACATCTGCCTGCTGATCGGCTTGCTGACGGTGATCACACCGTAATCCTCCACCCGATCCATGATCTCCTCGCTGTATTCCGCTTTGACAAACAAAATGACCTGACAGATATTTTTCTCCGCAATGTCGATCGACAACTGCTCGCCGGATTCCTTACGCAGGGGTGCATTGATCAGACACAGATCAAAATCTTTGTCGACCAGCATGCGTCTGGCTTCCTCGCCGCTATCCACCACGGTGATCTCTTTATAATCATTTTGCATCAGAAAATCGCGAAAGAACTCGATGCCCTTGGGCGCATCACACACGATCAATGCTTTGTCCATCCGCGCATCCTCCCTTCATAAAAATGAATTGCTTACATTGCCTCCTGCTCGATCACTTCTATGAAACGATTTGCGATGTCCTTGCATGGACTATTCTGTAAAAATGCACTCTTCTTGGCACATTCTACCGCCTCTGTCAAAGACAAAGGCAGCTTATCGTAGGATGCTTTTTCCTCATCCTTTACCAAACGGCTACTCTTATCCACCGGCGATGGCAGAATCTCTTTGCCACGCACCCCGGCAAGCCCTGCCTGGATCACGATGGCAAATGCCAGATAAGGATTGATTCCGGAATCCGGCGAACGCAGTACAAAACAGGTACGCTTGCCCTGCACGATCGGCACACGCAAAAGACGTGACCGGTTCTGGGCTGACCAGGTAATATACTTTGGTGCTTCATTCTCTCCAAAACGCTCATACGACTGCTTCTGGGTATTTAAAAATAAGGTAATATCACGCATACGGTGGAAAACGCCTGCCATAAAGTGTTCGGTAAACTCCGGATCGATCTCATCCATATTGACGCCGTTTTTCCATGTGGAGATCTTCATATGCAGACCATTGCCGCTCTTTCCCTTGAGAGGTTTTGGATCAAAGGAAGCAAAGACCCCGTTTCGGTTAGAAATGGCACTGACCACATTTTTGTAGGTAATATAATTGTCTGCGGTTCCAAGCGCATCCGAAGACCGGAAATCGATCTCATTTTGTCCCGGACCGGATTCATGGTGGGAAGATTCCGGCTGGATGCCCATTTCTTCCAAGGTCAGGCAGATCTCTCGCCGGATGTTTTCTCCACGATCCTTTGGCGCAATGTCCAGATATCCACCTTCATCCCAAGGAATATCGGTCGGTCTGCCCTCATCATCTGTCTTAAAGAGATAAAACTCACTCCGCAGTCCCATACGACAGGAAAATCCCATATCGGCACATTCCTGCAGGGTATCTTTTAAGAACTTTCTGCTGTCATAGGGATATGGACTGCCATCCGGCAAGACCACATCACAATAAAAACGGATCACCCGCCCCTGCTGCGGCCGCCACGGCAGGACATTTAAGGTATCAGGTACCGGTTTCAAATAAAGATCCTGATAAACGGGATCATCATATCCTAAGATCAAAAAGGAGTCAAAATTGATGCCTGTTGAAAAAGCTGTCCGCAATTCTTCCGGCATAATAGAAATATTCTTCTGATTTCCAAAGATATCGCAAAACGCCAGTCGAAT
>ERZ826016.2569-NODE-2569-length-13983-cov-9.746697_pt1 | contig 13983 bp, 9 predicted proteins | sample MGYA00519872_ERZ826016 | MGnify/ENA primary metagenome ERZ826016 (study PRJEB31778, sample SAMEA3449218) | human gut metagenome | biome: human gut; feature: human-associated habitat; material: faeces | place: United Kingdom | collected 2010/2012 ... | reverse complement strand
CGAATCTTATGTCAAACCACCTTAGCCGGTATTCTGTCTGCAAGAGATATGCGAAGATCTGCGGCGATGTCATAAGCTGACCGTACCAGTTGCCCTCAAACAGTGTCGGATCGTCGCACAGCCGTAACAGCTTTTCACGGCTGACGATTTCGGTAAGGCGACAATCCTTGTCGGCAAGCACCGCCCTCATCCTGTGGATAACCTCGGCGAGATAGGTCGGGTTGTGGGTCTTGGGATACGGCGATTTCTTGCGCCAAAGCACATCATCGGGCAGTATGCCTTTCATCGCACGGCGGACAATGCCTTTTTCCCTGCCTCCTGCCGCCTTTATTTCCCACGGAATATTGAAAGCGTAACGGGCAATCCTGTGGTCGCAGAACGGCACTCTGACCTCAAGCCCGTGAGCCATACTCATCCTGTCCTTGCGGTCAAGCAGACATTGCATAAACCAATAGAAGTTCAGCATGAACATCTCACGCATACGTCTGTCCTTGCGGCTGTCGGTGTCGAGATATTCGGTGTTCTTAAGCGTTTCGTTACAGCAGAAGTTGACGTAATCATTCGGGTCGATGTCACCCAGTATCCCGTCGCAGAGCAGATCCGCACGGGATGCGGTCGAGCAAGCCCACGGAAATCCCGGTTTGTAGAGAATTTCCTCGTTGTGATACCACGGATAGCCGCCGAAGATCTCATCGGCACACTCGCCGCTGAGAGCAACGGTAAAATTGCCCTTAATAGCCTTGCAGAACAGGTACAGAGAGCTGTCCACGTCTGCCATTCCCGGCAGGTCACGGGCATAGGTTGACAGCTCCAGAGCGTCGGTCAGAGCAGGCGTATCGACCTCGACATTTATATGCTTGGAGCCGATGAACGCTGACATTTTCCGTATCCACGGTGCGTCCATGTCGGGCTGGAATTTACTGCTGTGGAAGTTCTTTTCGTTGTCCTTGTAGTCGATTGAATAGGTGGTGAGCTGCCTGCCGCTCTGCTCAAACTCACGGGCGGCAACGGCGCTTATGATACTGCTGTCAAGACCGCCCGAAAGCATGGTACAAAGCGGAACATCGCTGACAAGCTGGCGCTTTATGGCATCGGTCAGGAGGTAGGCTATGTGCTGTTCGGTCTCCTCGACGGTTTCCTTATGGGGAAGGGCGTGGAGCGACCAGTAGGTGCGCTTTCTGAGGCCGCATCGGCAGTACATGGCACACTCGGCGGGGCGAAGCTCCCTGATCCCTTTGAAGATGCCGCTTCCCGGCTTTCTCGCAGGACCTAAGAGCATTATCTGAGCGATGCCGTCACGGTCGATTACCGGCTCTATCATAGGATGGGCGAGGAGCGTTTTTATCTCGGACGCAAAGATAAGACCACCTGCGTATTCGTAGTAAAACAGCGGCTTCACGCCGATTCTGTCACGGGCAAGAAAGAGCTGTTTTTCCTTTTCCTGCCACACGGCAAAGGCGTATATTCCGTTGAGTTTGTCGAGGCACGCCTCGCCCCAGGTGATGTATGCCCAGAGCAGTACCTCCGTGTCGCCGGAGGAGGTGAACGAAATGCCCGTAGATTCAAGCTCAGAGCGGATTTCGGCGGTGTTGTAAAGCTCGCCGTTATAGACGATAGTGTAGCTGTCGAGGGCGGTTTTACGGGTCATCGGCTGGGCGCTTCGGGCGGGGTCTATGACGCTAAGGCGGCGGTGGGCGAGGGCGCAGTTGTCATCGGTGTATAAGCCGCCGCTGTCGGGACCTCTCGGAACCATTGTCTGAGCCATTCTACGCATTATTGCGGCGCTGTCGCACAGCCTGCGGCAATCTATCCAACCTGCTATTCCACACATTAAAAATCACCTCATTATGTAAATTTATGGTATATTATGGTTGATACAAGAGTAGTATATGCTTTGAAAATAATTTCCGTGAATGGAAATATCAAGGTGATGATTCGATTGCGATAAAAAACTGCGTTTTTCCGCATTACCAAGGGGTTTTGGCAGAACAGACAGAATACGCACAGGTTGATGAATTGTGATGAATTTGAGAATTGAGGGGAAGGCGGGGGGATGCAGTAGCATTTTAATATATCGTACTATTTATAATGATATTAATATATTTATTATTTCAAACGCAATTTGCTGTTTTGCGTGTTAATTTTGTCGAAAATATTGACATTTCGGCAAATAGTGGTATCATTAAAATGAATAGTTATAAGCATTATACTTGCTATTGAAATATGATGAGGAGAGTGTATTATGAAACTTAAAAGATTTGCCGTGGGGTTTATTGCGGCGGTGATGACATTTGCCGTTCTGGGTACGCCTTTGGGGGATATTTTGCCGTTTGTAAGGGAGAGCGTGGCGACAACGGCAGGAGCGGAGAGTTATGGGGATTATACTTATAGATTGCGCACAGATAGCGAACTAACTGGTACAATTGAAATAACAGGATATAGTGGTAATAATTCAGAATTGAAATAATTGATAACATTAACGGTAATCCTGTAACACGTCTAGCAGATAATGCATTCAAAAATTGCAAAAATTTAACAAAGGTAGTTGTTCCAGATAGTGTTGTTAATATGGGCGACTATGTTTTTTATGGATGCGTTAATTTAGATGAAATAAACATTCCTGATGATATGAATTACATTGGGAAGTATAGTTTTGATAATACTAAAATTTTAAATAACCAGTCAGAAACTTTAAAATATATTGGAAACTGGGTCATTGATTGCAAAAATGTCGAAGACGTATCTATCAAAAATGGTACTAGAGGAATAGCAGGACGTGCCTTTGAATACTGTACAAAATTGAAAAATATAATCATACCTGAAGGCGTAGTTCGTATTTCAGTTGATGCATTTTACTATTGTAGCAATCTGACAAGTATAACACTACCAGATAGTTTGAAATATATTAGCTGGTATGCTTTTGGATGGTGCACTAATTTAGAAAGTATCACTATACCTTCTGGGGTCACGTGGGTAGGAGATGATGCATTTGCTTATTGCAGAAAGTTAAAAAGTATATCAATTCCTCAAGGTGTAAGTCAAATAAGTCACTGGATATTTTATGACTGTACAAATTTAGAAAGTATAACAATATACGATGGTATAGAATTTATTGGGATATACGCATTTTACGATTGCACAAAACTTAAAGAGATAGCAATTCCGAGTAGTGTAAAAAGCATTCAAAAATATGCTTTTGCATACTGTAGGAGTCTTCAAAATGTTGTATTGCCGAGAAGTGTTACCAGTTTAGGAGAGAAGGCTTTTCTTAATTGCAGCTCGCTTGAAACCATCACTATACCTGATAGTGTAACCGAGATAAGCAGTAGTGCTTTTGACGGATGTTCATCAAAACTTACTATAAAAGGTGCAAAAGGTTCTTTAGCAGAAAAATTTGCTAAGCAACAAGGTTTTAAGTTTGAAGTGGTCAAATTTACACACGGGCGTGCAGATGAAAAGCTGAATTCAGTTTATATAACATGGTCTGATGTTGAAATAAATGAGTTGCAATATCCGATTTATAATGAAGATGAATTTGCAAAACAACTAAAATATTGGGTTGAAGTAGATAAAAAGGAATATTTCGTTTCATTACAACCTTTTCTCGAAAAATACACTTACAAAGACATTCTAAGTCTTCATGTGAATATACCGGTTATGACAGAGAACGGTGAGGCTTATTCGGTCAAGGGCGAGTCCACAGTAGCTGATTTAATGGCATATATTTTATTTGCTGACTCTGTACAAGATTATATAGAACAAACTTTAAATGAAGTCAGAAATAGAATCTCAAACAGTAAGCCATATTATGCATTTTTTCTTGATAAAATCAAAAATTTTAACTCTCAGTATCTGTATTTTCAGCAGAGGCTTGAAGGCAAGGATGCTTTTAATGATACTTTGCAGTCGTTATTGCTGGCAAAAACTGCAATGTCAATTATAGACGGTCTAAAAGTGACATATAAAAGCGGCGAAACTAAATATATTACTTTTGGTAACAGCGGTCAGACTGCTGAGGATTTTATAAAGATATACAAAGAAGATATCGTTTCAACTGTACCGTTGAAGACATATAGCTATTTTACTGACTTGTATAAAGCCACGGTATCGGAATCTCCAAAATATTATGACGAATTGAAGTATTACATATTATCCGGCGGAGATACTTCGTACCTTAACTCATATTATAAAGATACATTGAAAGGCTATTCTTTACAGATTAAAAACGTAAAAGAACTTTTTAAAATAGCAAAGGATACCGGATCCTTGCCGAGCGAAACCGGTTCTTTAATAGGTCTTGGTTTAGATAATCTATCATATTGGGCAGATAAATATAATACAGAACATTCTTCAGAAATCAAATTAGCTAAAGAAGTTTGGAGTTGGTCAAATAAAGCGAAGGATATAATCGGAGCAGTTTCTAAGGGTTCTTTAGTAGGGGCATTCTCTTCTGCTTATGATATTACTCAATCGTACATTGATGAAGTGAAAAAGGTATACCAAAACGCTTCAAATACAGAAGCAGGTTGGTATGCGATAACATACTGCTATCTTCAAGATAATAACCCAAAGTTACTCGAAGCAATTATAGACAGTGAAACAGGAAATGCAGAAATAAGCATAGATAGATTAATCCGGTATGGATTTCCTGTACACAGTGACGATATAATTGAAAAAGATATTGCCAAGTATTATGAAAAGCATTCTTCATTAAATTATACTTTTACACCTGATGAAGAGTTCAGATTTTATTTATGGAATGCTTGTAATAATATAAATACAATTAAAAATATAGATTGCAATGAATACAGAGAAATGCTGTTTCAATATATTCTGGCAGAATTAAATCTTGAATCCGGCACAACAGGAGTACAGTATGTAGCTGATATAACTGCAAATGATTCCACTTTAGGATCAGTTAGCGGAACTGGCGTGTATTCTACCAAAGAAACAATAACTCTATCTGCCGTACCTTATGAAAACGTTTCTTTCTCAGGCTGGAAAAACATTTTGACGGGTGAAATAGAAAGCAAAGAAAGAAACTATTCAATAAATCTAAATGATAATATTAAATATGAAGCACAATTCGCTCCGGCAGAGGTTGATACTGCAGAGCAACCTGTTATTTTGCAACAACCCTTATCAAGAAATTATCGTCTTGGAGATACGCCGGTTAGTTTGACGATAACAGCAAGCAACAACGATAGCGGTTCATTGAGCGTAAAGTGGTATAAAAACAGTTCTGATAAAAATTATGGAGGAATATATATAAGTGAAGGATTTAGTATTATTCCCAATCTATCAGAAGTTGGTACTTATTATTACTATGCGATAGTAACTAACACGTTATGCAGTAAAGTGGGGCTAAAAACTGTAACTACACAATCATCAAAATGTACAGATACAGCTAAAATAGTTATCTCTGAACCGGTTTTATCAGGAATAGAAATTGATAGTCTTCCGAATAAAACAGAATACGACAAATACGAATATTTTGATAATACCGGTATGACGGTAAAACTTGTTTATTCTAACGGAAATAAAGTAATTTTCAACGACTATTGCATTTCCGGGTTTGATAATTCATTGGTCGGGGATAATGTAATAACGATATCGGCGTATGGTTATTCTGCAAAATTAACTTTACATATAAAAGAGCATATTCATAATTATAATTTATGGCGAACCACGGTTAATCCCACCTGTACTGAGGGCGGTGAAATGATACGCAGCTGCTCGGTATGCGGGGTGGAGGAAACCAAGACGATTGATGCACTCGGACATGATTATTCTGAACAGTGGACGATCGATGAAGAAGCCGACTGCGTTAATGACGGCTCAAAGTCGCACCACTGCACACGTTGCAAAGCCAAGAAAGATATAACGTCTATCCCCGCAACAGGACATAAATATGTTGAAACCGTGGTTGAACCAAGCTACAGCAACAGAGGGTATACATTGTACGAATGTTCGGTGTGCGGCTACAGCTATAAGGATAATTATGAGGAACAGCTTATAGTTCCTGCGGTTACGGGTTTTGCTTCCGGCTCGCAGACAAAATCATCGGCGGTACTCGGCTGGGATAAGGTTTCCGATGCGGACGGATATGCGGTCGAACTGTACACGGGCGGAAAGTGGAACGAGGTGTTCAGAACTTCCGACAGCAGTGTTACAAGCTGTACTGTAGGTTCTCTCAAGGCGGATTCAACCTATTCGCTCAGGATAAGGGCATTCAAAGATACCGATGACGGCACTGTCTACAGCGACTACACAAGACTTGCGGTAAAGACTAAGCTCGCAAATGTCGCAGGACTTAAGGCGCAGGGCGTTACGGCTACGGCGGTAAAGCTGGACTGGGCAAGAAATGCAGGTGCTACGGGCTACATAATCGAGCAGTATAAGGGCGGTAAGTGGACGCAGATTGCAGTTACCAAAAACAATTACACTCTCACCTTTACTGTCAAGGGTCTTGCGGAATGCACTCCGTATTCATTCCGTGTAAAAGCATATAAGAATGACGGCGGCAAGACAAATTACAGCGACTATGTGACTGTCAAAGCGTCAACGCTTTTAGGTACGGTAAAGAACGCCAAGGTCACATCGACCACGGGTACATGGATTACGCTCGGCTGGGACAGAAATACCGGTGCTACGGGTTATGTCCTTGAACAGTATAAGGGTGGACGGTGGACGGAAATTGCGGTCACCAAAAACAACACCACGCTTAAGTTCACGGTAAAGGGGCTGAGAAACGATACCACATATTCGTTCAGAATAAAAGCGTATAAAACGGTCGGAGATACAACAACTTATGGCAGTTATGTAAGAGTAGTCGGAACAACTGATATACCGAATGTTGCAAAGTTTACAGGTTCTGCGGTTTCTGCAAGTGCGGTGAAACTCGACTGGAGCAAGAATGACAAGGCTACGGGCTACGTTATCGAGCAGTATAAGGGTGGACGGTGGACTGAAATCAAGGCTGTGGATAATGATATTACCGAAATCACGGTTGAGGGGCTTGCAAAGGGTACGGCATATACGTTCCGCATCAAATCTGTCAAAACGGTTGACGGTGCGGACAAGAGCAGTGAGTATGCAAGCGTTAAGGTTAAAACGGCTGAGTAAGTTTTAAATATCAATACTGTACTTATACTATAATGCACTCGATTATACCCACCGCTACGGGATTTTCTGTGGCGGTGGGTCAATTTTTACCCTTTTGGGTATTGTAACTTTGCCGAAAGAGTTATATTATAATTAATAGGGAAAGTGTAGTGCAGGGTGCGGCAACTTTCGTTACTTTTACAATTCAAGGAGGGTTTTGATATGAAATACAGAAAATTAGCAAGCGGATTTGTGGCGGCGGCAATGGCGGTCGGCGTTTTCGCTACGCCGTTCGGAGAGGTGCTTCCTGTCATAAGGGAGAGCGTTGCTGTCAATGCAGGGGCAGAGGTGTACGGAGATTTTGAGTACAGCGTTTCGGGCGATACAGCCGAAATAACAAAATATAAGGGCAGTGCAAGTACGTTGGTCATACCGTCTGAAATTGACGGAAAAAAGGTGACCGGTATAGGAAGAATGGCATTTGCAAGCTGTACAACGCTCACCGATGTAACCATACCGGACAGCGTGACAAGCATAGGAGATTGGGCGTTTTCGGATTGTGACACTATCGTGAGCGTAAAAATACCGGACACAGTTACATATTTGGGAGAATACGCATTCAGAAGCTGTAGTTCGCTTAAGAGCGTGCATATACCGAAGGGTATTAAAACAATCGAAATGAGAGCGTTTCTCTCATGCAGTTCTCTCGAAAGCCTGACTATTCCGGAAAACATAACAAGCATCGGACTTGGTGCGTTCAGCTTATGTAAAAAGCTGACCGATGTCACTATACCCGGAAATGTGAAAACTGTCGGGGAAGACGCATTCAGCAATTGTACCGAGCTTTTAAACGTGACGATATCCGACGGTGTTACGAGCATAGGTAAGAGTGCATTCGCAAGCTGTTATTTGCTGAAGAATATAACGATAGCGGACAGCGTTACAAGCATCGGAGAAGACGCATTCTATTGGTGCAGTGATCTGACAAGCGTCAAGCTGCCGAAGAATCTTGGAAAGATAAACAGTTATACTTTCAGATTCTGTAAAGGGCTTACGGATATAAGCATACCGGACGGCGTTACGAGCATAGACAGATGTGCGTTTATGGGTTGTGAAGCACTCACAAAAGTGATAATACCGAAAAGTGTGACGGTAATCGACGAGAGTGCTTTTTACGGCTGTAAAGTGCTTACTGACGTAGCAATACCGGAGGGCGTTACAACCATCGGCGAAGATGCGTTTTGTGGCTGCACGGCTCTGCTTAGCGTAAAGATACCTGAGAGCGTTACAGCCATAGACAGTCATGCTTTCGGATATAATGAGAGTTATACGAAGATCGCCGGTTTCAAGGTATATTGCTATAAGAACAGTACGGGCGAAAAATACGCAAACGACAACGGCTTTATCTGTGAACCGGTTGCGGTTACAACGGTTGACGCTGTGACTGGTTTTGACGCAGATAAGGTTACGAGCGGTTCTGCTACGCTGAAATGGGATAAGGTTTCCGGTGCGGACGGATATGCGGTCGAACTGTACACGGGCGGAAAGTGGAACGAGGTGTTCAGAACTTCCGACAGCAGTGTTACAAGCTGTACTGTAGGTTCTCTCAAGGCGGATTCAACCTATTCGCTCAGGATAAGGGCATTCAAAGATACCGATGACGGCACTGTCTACAGCGACTACACAAGACTTGCGGTAAAGACTAAGCTCGCAAATGTCGCAGGACTTAAGGCGCAGGGCGTTACGGCTACGGCGGTAAAGCTGGACTGGGCAAGAAATGCAGGTGCTACGGGCTACATAATCGAGCAGTATAAGGGCGGTAAGTGGACGCAGATTGCAGTTACCAAAAACAATTACACTCTCACCTTTACTGTCAAGGGTCTTGCGGAATGCACTCCGTATTCATTCCGTGTAAAAGCATATAAGAATGACGGCGGCAAGACAAATTACAGCGACTATGTGACTGTCAAAGCGTCAACGCTTTTAGGTACGGTAAAGAACGCCAAGGTCACATCGACCACGGGTACATGGATTACGCTCGGCTGGGACAGAAATACCGGTGCTACGGGTTATGTCCTTGAACAGTATAAGGGTGGACGGTGGACGGAAATTGCGGTCACCAAAAACAACACCACGCTTAAGTTCACGGTAAAGGGGCTGAGAAACGATACCACATATTCGTTCAGAATAAAAGCGTATAAAACGGTCGGAGATACAACAACTTATGGCAGTTATGTAAGAGTAGTCGGAACAACTGATATACCGAATGTTGCAAAGTTTACAGGTTCTGCGGTTTCTGCAAGTGCGGTGAAACTCGACTGGAGCAAGAATGACAAGGCTACGGGCTACGTTATCGAGCAGTATAAGGGCGGTAAGTGGACGGCTCTTGCTACTACAAAGAACAACACCACGCTTACGTTTACTGTCAAGGGACTTGCAAAGGGTACTACTTATTCTTTCAGAATAAAATCGTTCAGAAAGACGGGTGGTACGACCGAGTTCAGCGAGTATGCAAGCGTTAAGGCGGCTACGGCTAAGTAAGCTTAAGTAAGCTGTTGGAGGTTCGGGTTTTGTCGGTTTGCACGATTTAATCTGAATTGCAGGTCTTACCGGAAAAATATTACAATCAGGGCATGGTCCACGAGGGTGGGCTGTGCCTTTTTTGTCGTTATGAGTGCTGATTTTGCCCGGCTGTTGAATCGGGGAAAACAGAAGTGTTATTATTGATATATGGATTTTGTTTGTGGGCAAGCTGTGGTGCCGAAAACGGCAGTTACGGCTTTCGCAAATGCAAATATAGAGAAAAGGAGAAAATCAATGAATGGTAAGAGAGTGAGAATGGCTGTAATGTCGGCGGTGATTCTGTCGGCAATCGCTGTGAGCGGTTGTTCGTCGGAGGGAAGCGTTTCGTATAATGGATCGGGTGAGAAGGCGGACGATGTATCCGCATCGCTTTCTACTCCGGTAACTTCCGATACAACAAACAGCAGTGAAAGCAAGGAAACGCAGGAGCAGACATCTTATGAGAGCAAGCCTGCCGTTACAACCACAAATAAAGCGGAAACAACAGCCGTTACAACAAAGAAGGATAACGCTGTAAAATCGGAATGGAAAGAAACAAAGGCCGATGGCACAAAGTATGTTACTGTGGGCTGTTACAGCAGGGAAAAAGCCGTTCTCGGAGCAAAAACGGTAAAGCTGTATAACGTCAACGACAAGGTTACGGTGGTAGCTGTGACCGATACGGGATACGCAAAGCTGAAGGACGGTACTTTTATACATAACGATTTTCTGTCGGACAGCAAGGTAACGGTCACGGCCGCACCGACAAGCCAGTCATCAAAGAAGCCGACAGAGCAGAAGCCGGCACAGTCGCAGACTTCGGAGTATTCCTGGGTGATAAAGCCGAGTTATGTGTATGATGAGGTGGCTGTTATTAAACAATATGATATTCCGTTTGGTGAAGGAACTCTTGCGTCATTTGTAAGCGAAGAAAGCGGCGTATACAAATATAAACCCGGAAAAGAGTATAAGGGAATCTTTACGGCAATCGACAGTAATGGTAAATGGGGATTGATTGACAGCAACGGTAAGAAAATAATTGATAATAAATATGATAAAATCAACATTTCGAATTGGATGTACAGATATCATTACATTGAAGTGAGCTATCTGATTGAAAGCTATGCTAATTATAGTAGTTATGATGATTATTGGTTGGATAGTAAATTGAATGAGGTTCATCCATCACAGGGACTTGGAAGTGATCCGGGATTTGTTTATTACTACGACATAGATACCGATCGAATTTACTTTGCGGATTTGATGATGGGAAACAGAGAATTAAGCGGTAACGAATTATCCGAAATACACAAACCTATAGTTTCGGCTGTTACTACCGAGGGAGAAACCATATCTTTATACGGAAAAGAAACGTTACAGCACAATTTCTATACCGATAAACCCGGAACGGGAATGTATGGGCTTATATCCGGCGGTAAAATTACAGTGCCGATGGAGTATGACGGCTATTTTAAGCCTGAGACAGCTGATGAATTCGGTAATTGCAACAGAATAGTTTTCTGGAAAAATAACAAGATATACGTTTTCGACAAGAACGGCAAATGCTATTCTAACGGTAAATATGACAAGGTCGATAACGAAAATCAGGAGCTTTACTATTTCAACGGCTATCTTCCTGTGTGCAAAGGCGGTAAATGGGGGCTTATTGATATCAACGGAAAGGAAGTGCTGAAGTGTCGGTTTGAAGATATTACTTCGGTTTATGACGGTAAGGCGTGGGCTAAGGAGAACGGCAAGTGGGGCGTGATAAAGCTTGCGTGAGATAAAAAACGGCGGATGGCAATAAGAGCGTAAGCTGTGTATAAGAAAACGACCGAAGGCACTGTTGATGCTGTCCTTCGGTCGTTTTTTCGTTTTATGTACTGAGGCGGTTACGGTGTTGTTGCATCTGTGCATTGACACTGATGGCTGACGAGACAGTGGCGCAAAGCCGACAAGCGTTCTTATAGGGATAGAGAATTAGCTCTATTTTTATAAAAACAAACTTTTTTCTACAAGCTGAAATGCCCCCGATAAATCAGGGGCATTGGGTGTAGCTGTCTGAGCTATCTGAACAGTATACGGCAATAATCACGTCTGCCGTTTATAATGCGGTATATGTAGACCGCATTACCGTCAACTTTATAGAATATCATATAACCACGGCAGACAAGATATCTGAAGTCTGTTTTTATATTGATCTTTGCATCAAGCAAAGAGCCGATTAAAGGCGTATCTTTTAACTGCTTGTAAGCTTTGACTATATCTTTTATGAGTCTGCCTGCGGCGCTTGGATTGTCGAGTTCTTCGGAAATATAACTGTGAATACTATGCAGGTCGTCTGCGGCAAGCGGAGAAAGCAGTAATTTCATATTATATCTCCAATGGCTTTGTCGGCTTCAGCCTCCGACAGCCAACCTTTTGTTTCAGCTGATTTTTCAGCTTTGTTAAGTTCGGATAGCAATTTCAATGTGGCACGTTGCTTTTCATAATCGTCAATGTCCAGTATTACATAACGACCTCTGCCGTTTTTGGTGAGAAATACGGGTTCGCCTTCGGAAATATCGTTCAGAACCGCATTGTAATTGCGTAAATCGGAAACAGGTTTGATATTCGGCATAAAATGCACCTCCTTATTTGCTGTAATTATTGTAGCATAATTTTAAGTGAAAATCAACAGCGTATAAAGAAAAAGCAAAATTCAGAAAATTTTTCACTTTCCCTATTGACAACGGCGGATAAATGTAGTATAATCATCAGGTAAATTAAATTGTGAAACAAAAGCAGAGAAGCACTCTCACCCATTTACGCCGAAAGGTTGTTCAATGAGGTAATTACAGAAATTTCCGACGATTTACGGCGCTGTAAGGCGTTATAAATCTGTCTGTAATATTTGTACAGCGTGAGAGAATCTGCATTGCAGTTTATCACGCTTTTTGTTTTGCATAAAACAATTTGTTTTCAGAAAGGCGGTGCTTTACAATCAGCACAAAAGAACAACTCATCAACGAAGAGATAAATGAAAAAGAGGTCCGTGTGATCGGAGCTGACAATGAGCAGCTCGGCATTATGTCTTCGGCGCAGGCTCTTGATATGGCGATCGAGGCTGACTTAGACCTCGTGCTTATCGCTCCTTCAGCTACTCCTCCGGTATGTCGTATAATGAATTACGGCAAGTTCCGTTTTGAGCAGTCAAAGAAGGAAAAGGAATCTAAAAAGAACCAGAAACAAGCTGAGCTTAAAGAGATACAGATGTCGCTGAACATCGACACCAACGACTTTAACACGAAGGCTAATCAGGCTATAAAGTTCCTTAAAAACGGCGACAAGGTTCGTATCAAGGTTCGTTACAGACGAGCAAGAGAGCTTTCACACGCAAATCTTGGTGAGGAGCTTATGCAGAGAGTTCTTGAGGCTGTTTCGGAGTACGGCGCTTGTGAGAAGCCTGCAAAGCTGGAGGGCAAGAACTATATGGCAGTTGTAGCTCCCAAGGCTGCGGCAGGCGGTAAGAAAGCAAAGAAGGACGCCGATAAAACGGCGGAAACTAAATAAGGAGGATTCCACTCATGGCAAAGAAGATCAAGATCAAAACCCACAGCGGTGCTAAAAAGCGTTTTAACCTCTCCAAGAACGGTAAGGTCAAGTACCAGAAGACGAACCGTCGTCACAGACTGACACAGAAGGCTACAAAGAGAAAGCGTATCAACCGTGCTGCAGGATACTGCGACAAGACGAACGTTGCAGAAGTTAAGAAGCTCATACCTTACAAATAAAAACTAACTGCGACCGTTTCGGCGCAATATTCACTATAGGAGGAATTTAACGATGGCTCGTATTAAAGGTGCATTAGCAACTCGTAAGAGAAGAAATAAAACATTAAAGCTGGCAAAGGGCTACTGGGGCGGCAAGAGCAGACTTTTCAAGACTGCCAAGGAAGCTGTCTGGAAGTCAGGTCAGTACGCTTACATCAGCAGACGTTTAAAGAAGAGAGATTTCAGAAAGCTCTGGATCGCAAGAATCAATGCCGCTTGCAAGATGAACGGTACAAACTATTCTACATTCATCAACGGCTTAAAGAAGGCTAATATCGGTCTTAACAGAAAGATGCTGTCAGAAATCGCTATCAACGATCCTGCAGGTTTTACTGCACTTGTTGAGAAGGCTAAGGCTGCTCTTTAAGAGAAAACAACACGCCCATAATAAGTGGGCGTGTCAGCTTGTAGAAAAAGTTTATTTTTAAAAAATATTGCAAATTCTCTATTCCTATAAGAACGCTTTGTGGGCTTTGCGTCCTGCAAAGCCTTTGGGCGTTCTATC
>ERZ826016.2565-NODE-2565-length-13998-cov-3.289464_pt1 | contig 13998 bp, 12 predicted proteins | sample MGYA00519872_ERZ826016 | MGnify/ENA primary metagenome ERZ826016 (study PRJEB31778, sample SAMEA3449218) | human gut metagenome | biome: human gut; feature: human-associated habitat; material: faeces | place: United Kingdom | collected 2010/2012 ... | reverse complement strand
CTGAAGAACTGAAACAACGTGCTCACAAACTTGAGAAAATCAAGAAAGATGCTGAGGCTATGGCTGCTAAGTTGGAAGGCGTTTCTTTGACTATTGCAACTAAGGTTAGCTCAACTGGTACAATTTTCGGTTCTGTTGGTAATATCCAGATTGCTGAAGCTTTGGCAAAATTGGGTCACGAAGTAGACAGAAAGATCATCGTTGTAAAAGACGCTGTGAAAGAAATTGGTAATTATAAAGCTATCGTGAAATTGCATAAGGAGGTTTCTGTAGAGGTTCCTTTTGAAGTAGTAGCTGAATAATTTTTATCATAATATAATTGAAGCGGTTTATCCTATAAGGGTAAACCGTTTTTTTTGTTTTTTATAATCTGTGATAGGGGTTGTGCACTTAATCTATATAAATTGAGAACAGGTTGAGAAGCGTTATCTGTTTTAGTGTGAAGTAGTGGAAGAATTTATGTAAGTTGATTGGGAGAATGCTTGTTTCCTAAGAGAATCCTAAAGATTCTCTGTTTTTGTAGTCTGAGCTAATTAAGTAGTTTTTATTTTTATGGAGGAATTTTGTGTGTAATAATAATCTGAGTGAAGTAGAGTTTTTAATCGAAAAATAATATATAATGCGTTTATGTTTAATTAGTCTTATATCCCATATAGAATTTGGTGTCTACGGCAAAAAAAATAAAAAAAAGTCTGTGCATACTTTCGTATGTCAGACTTTCAATTCTCTCTAGGCTGTTTCTTTATTATTCAGCTACTACAGTTTCAGTTACAGTTAAGGTATCAGTTGCAGTTGTGTCAGCTTCTGCTTGTGAAGCTGCTTCGATTTCTACTGCTTGTACTGCTGCGATAGAGTCAGCGATACGGATAGAATCTTGTTGAGCTTTCTGAGCGTCAGCTGCTTTGTTACCACATGATGCGAACGATACTGCTGCGATAGCGACTGCCATCAAAACTAATTTTTTCATTTTCTTTGCTTTTTAAAACGTAATACAATCAATTGCTTTATTAAAACAATGCAAAGGTATGCACTTTTTCAATATGTTGTTCTTGAAAACCCAACTTTTTTTATATTTTTTTTTGAAGATGGGCACTTTTTTTACTTAATCCTATGTTTTACAACATATTAATTTACTGCTATACTATTATAAAGATATCTTTTGATACTACGCTTTGGAGTCTTTTCAAACTCAGTGGGATAGAGTTGAATCTGGCTGATTTTTTCGTAAGTTGCTACGCTGTTATTAAGATTCTTGAGATTCTCATCCATTATTGTTTTTAAATTATCTGGGTTATTGAGTCCAAGTGAATCTAAAGCTTCATAATCTGCATAGACTAGCGCAACTAATTTCTTATTTCGTTCAATGACAAGACTTTCAAGAATAAACGGCAGATTATTAAGCTTTGCTTCCAGCTCCTCTGGGAAGATATTCTGGCCATTTGAACTTAAAATCATACTTTTAAGACGACCACGAATGAAAATGTTTCCGCAGGCATCTATTGTTCCAAGGTCACCTGTACGTAACCATCCATCTTCAGTAAAGACTTCATCAGTAGCTTCTTGATTTTTGTAATAACCCACCATTACATTTTCTCCTCTAACTTGAATTTCTCCAATTTCAGTTTCCGAGTTCTCCTTATATATACGTGCTTCCATAATATCCAGTATTTTTCCAGACGAACCTAGCACAAATTCATTCCAAGGGGCATAACTGATGAGCGGACCACATTCTGTCATGCCATATCCAATGGTAAATGGAAATTTAATTCTATAGAAAAACTCTTCCACTTCTTCGTTCATGGCTGCACCACCAATGATGATTTCCTTGAAACGTCCACCCAAAGCATCAATCAGTCTTTTGCGTATTTGATTATAGATTTGGGTGTCAAGTAAAGGGATATTCAATGCCCATTTCATTCCTTTTTTATTAATGAGGGGCTGGATGATATTCTTATATATTTTCTCGATTACTAGAGGGACGGTAATGATAAGATTTGGTTTTACTTCTTCGAAAGCTTTCATGATAATCTTAGGCGAAGGTGCTTTTCCAAGCAGGGTGACATGGGTACCGACAGCTGTTGCAGTGAGGAAGTCGAAAGCACAGCCATAAGCATGGGCTAATGGAAGGAAGGAGAGGACTTTATCTCCTTTCTTCAGCAGTTCTGTTCGAATACCGAAAGTAACGTTACCGGCAAGGTTGTTTCCGGTCAACATAACTCCTTTACTGAAGCCTGTTGTTCCGGAGGTATAGTTCAGGAGCATTACTTTGTCATTAGACAAGGTGGTATATTGCACATTATCGCGAGTAAAACCTTTCGGGTAAGTGGTGTGCATTTCTCTATCGAGATTCTTCATAAACTTCTGTATCGTTTCCCCATCGCGTTGGTAAAGACAGCGAAAATCTGTAAGGGAGAAAACTCCGCGAAGTCCGGTTAGCTTTTCTTCTTCTAGACTTTCCCAAATACTGTCACTAGTAAATAAGAAAATAGATTCAGAATGATTGACGATATGATGAACATCATTCGGAGTAAAATCTTGTAGAATAGGGACTACAATTGCGCCATAAGTGATTGTAGCCATATAGGCTATGCACCAGTGAGCGTTGTTTTTACCGATCACCGAGATTTTATCTCCTCTGCGGAGGCTGCAATGCTTGAACAACAGATGCAAGCGGGCGATTCTTTCCGCTACTTCACCGTAAGTATATTGAGTATTTTCTCCATAATCGGTGTAACAAGGTAAATCCCAGTTCTCACGAAAACTATTCTCGTATAGTTTAATGAAATTCTCTTTAATCATTGCACGTTTTTTAATGAATTGTGCAAAAATAGGAATAAACTTTTGTATCCTCAAGTGTTTTACTAATAATAATGTGTAACTTTGCACGAAATATGCGTTAAAACAGATTATGATAGATACCACTGTATTTCAAAATAAGACAGCTGTATATTATACATTAGGCTGTAAATTGAATTTTTCAGAGACTTCAACTATCGGTAAAATCCTGCGGGAAGCAGGAGTCCGGACTGCGCGTAAAGGGGAAAAAGCAGATATTTGTGTCGTCAATACTTGTTCGGTAACAGAGATGGCAGATAAGAAATGCCGTCAGGCTATTCATCGGTTAGTAAAACAGCATCCCGGTGCTTTTGTGGTAGTAACAGGGTGTTATGCGCAGTTGAAACCTGGTGATGTAGCAAAGATAAAAGGAGTAGATGTGGTGTTGGGTGCTGAACAGAAAAATGATTTGTTACAGTATTTGGGTGACTTACATAAACATGAACAAGGAGAAACAATAACTACCATAACTAAAGATATTCGTTCATTTGCACCGTCTTGCTCGAGAGGGGATCGTACCCGCTTTTTCTTGAAAGTACAGGATGGATGTGATTATTACTGTTCATATTGTACTATACCTTTTGCACGCGGACGTAGCCGTAATGGAACTATTGCTTCGATGGTGGAGCAGGCAAAGCAGGCGGCTGCCGAAGGTGGAAAGGAGATCGTATTGACCGGGGTGAATATCGGAGATTTTGGTAAAACTACTGGAGAGACTTTTTTCGATCTGGTAAGAGCATTAGACCATGTGGAAGGTATCGAACGTTATCGTATTTCTTCTATTGAACCCAATTTGCTGACGGACGAGATTATTGAATTTGTGTCTCAGTCTCGTAAATTTATGCCTCATTTTCATATTCCGTTGCAATCTGGTTGCGATGAAGTATTGAAGTTGATGCGTCGTCGTTATGATACAGCTCTTTTTGCATCAAAAGTGAAGAAGATTAAAGAAATTATGCCGGATGCTTTTATTGGCGTGGATGTGATTGTAGGCACTCGCGGTGAAACAGAGACATATTTTGAACAGGCTTACAGATTTATAGCAGGTTTGGATGTGACTCAGTTGCATGTGTTCAGTTATTCCGAACGTCCGGGAACACAGGCTTTGAAGATTGAACATATTGTTCCGCCGGAAGAAAAGCATCAGCGTAGTCAGCGTTTATTGAATCTTTCGGATGAAAAGACGCAAGCTTTTTATGCCAGACATATTGGGCAGACAATGTCTGTGTTGATGGAAAAATCGAAGGTGGGTAATCCAATGTATGGATTTACGGAGAATTATATTCGTGTAGAAGTAGAAACAGATAGTTCTTTAGACAATCAAGTTCTTTCTGTTCGTCTGGGTGATTTTAATGAAGATAACACAGCACTAAAAGGTACAATTCTATAGTATTATGAAATCTAGGCTTATCTATTGGTTGGTATATGCTGTAATGTGGTTGTTTTCCGCTCTTCCGTTCAAAGTGTTATATATGCTTTCGGATTTGAACTATTGGTTGATGTATTATGTCGGAAAATATCGTCGGAAAGTTGTTAGGGAAAATCTGAAAAAGTCTTTTCCGGATAAAAGTGATGCAGAACGGTTACAGATAGAACGTAAATTTTATAGGTATCTTTCGGATTATATGCTTGAGGACTTGAAAATGCTGCATATGTCAGCGGAGGATCTTTACCGGAGAATGACTTATAAGAATACGGAGCAATACCTTGAATTGACAGAGAAGTATGGAGGGATCATTGTGATGATTCCGCATTATGCCAATTATGAATGGTTGATCGGTATGGGAACGATTATGAAGCCGGGAGATGTACCGGTGCAAGTATATAAACCTTTGAGAGATAAATATCTCAATGAATTGTTTAAACGGATACGTTCTCGTTTTGGAGGGTACAACATTCCGAAACATTCTACTGCACGCGAGATTATCAAATTGAAACGTGAAGGAAAAAAAATAGTGGTGGGGTTGATAACTGACCAATGGCCTAGCGGAAGCGAAAAGTACTGGACAACTTTTTTAGGACAGGAAACTGCTTTTCTGAATGGAGCAGAGCGTATTGCTAAAATGATGAATTTCCCTGTTTTTTATTGTGAACTAATAAAAACACGTAGAGGATTTTGTGAGGCGGAGTTTAAGTTAATGACAGAAAATCCAAAAGAAACTGCCGAAGGAGAAATCACAGAAATGTTTGCCCATTATTTGGAACAGACACTTTATCGGGAGCCCGCCTATTGGTTATGGTCTCATAAGCGTTGGAAAGCTTCGAAAGCAGAATGTGAAAGGAATTAGAAGATGAAAGTGGCGGTTGTTATTTTGAACTGGAATGGATGTGATATGCTTCGCACTTTTCTTCCGTCCGTCGTTCGGTATTCAGAAGGAGAGGAGATTGAAGTATGTGTGGCTGATAATGGTTCTACTGATGCTTCGGTGGATATGCTTCAGAAAGAATTTCCATCTGTTAGAAATATTTTACTAGAACAAAATCATGGTTTTGCCGATGGTTATAATTGGGCTTTGCAGCAAGTGGAGGCAGAATATGTGGTTCTTCTAAATTCTGATGTTGAAGTGACCGAGCGTTGGCTTGAGCCAATGATTGATTATTTGGATAATCATCCGGAGGTTGCAGCTTGCCAACCGAAAATACGTAGCCAACGACAAAAAGAATACTTTGAGTATGCCGGAGCGGCAGGTGGATTTATTGATAGATATGGTTATCCTTTTTGCCGTGGACGTATCATGAATATAGTTGAGAAAGATAAAGGTCAGTATGATACGGTAATCCCTGTTTTCTGGGCTACGGGTGCAGCATTGTTTATCCGTCGTGCTGATTATCTGGAAGCAGGTGGGCTGGACGGACGTTTTTTTGCTCACATGGAAGAAATTGATTTGTGTTGGCGTTTACGTTCTCGAGGCCGGGAGATTGTGTGTATTCCTCAAAGTGTAGTTTATCATGTAGGGGGGGCAACACTAAAAAAAGATAATCCTCGTAAAACTTTTCTCAATTTTCGTAATAATCTTGTCATGCTTTATAAAAATCTTCCGGAAGCGGAGTTGAATAAAGTAATGTGTATTCGTGCATGGCTTGACTATGTGGCAGCACTTACTTTTTTGCTGAAAGGCCAACTGGAAAATGCACGTGCAGTGATGCAGGCACGAAAAGAATATAAACGTAGCCGTTCTTCCTTTTCTTCATCTCGTGAAGAGAATTTGAGAAAAACTTTCTTGAATCCGATACCCGAACGAATAAAAAGTAGTATCTTGTGGCTGTTTTATGTGAGAGGATGTAAGCGTTTCTCTCAATTGTCGGATTTAAAAGGATAACATGATGGAACCAAAAGTTAGAAGAGGCATCGGGCTGGTAGCGCATGATGCAATGAAAAAAGACCTCATCGAATGGGTACTGTGGAACTCGGAACTGTTGATGGGTAATAAATTCTACTGTACAGGTACTACGGGTACTTTAATTTTGGAAGCGTTGAAAGAGAAACATCCGGATGTAGAGTGGGATTTTACTATTTTAAAGTCAGGGCCTTTGGGAGGTGATCAGCAGATGGGGTCACGTATTGTTGAAGGACAAATTGATTATCTTTTCTTTTTTACAGACCCGATGACGTTACAAGCGCATGATACAGATGTGAAAGCATTGACTCGTTTGGCAGGTGTGGAAAATATCATTTTTTGCTGTAACCGTTCAACGGCAGATCATATTATTTCCAGTCCATTGTTTATGGATCCTACTTATGAGCGTAGCCATCCAGATTATTCCGGTTATACGAAACGATTCCAGGGTAAACCTGTGGTGACGGAGGCTGTAGAGTCTGTAAATAAAAGAAGGAAGAAGAAATAAATCCTGTGTTAGGGTAACACCATTTTATATTCTCTTTAAGTCTTTTATGAGAAACATTTATCATAAAGTAGTTTGAATATATCATACATAAAACGTTATAGATGGTATAAATACTGTTGAGGGGTGTGGCGAAAGTCTTATAAATTAAGGATCACCCTTGCTACAACTATTTGTGGCGAGGGTGATCTCGTTGAAAGGGTAGTTTTGGGTACATCCCCTTTTCATCTTTCTATATATGATTGTTAATGTGTTGTCAGTGAGAATATTGTATTAATACGTTTGTATATGTTTACCTGATGAAGTGATAATTAATCCACCATGGTCGCTTACTACTATTTCAGTTGTACCGTCTGGTGTTTGTATAACTGATCCTTGTTGTATAAGTTGTTGTCCATCTGTAGTCATTCGTATTCCAGAATGTGTATTCTCTTCTTTCTTTTCTGTATCCTTTGTTTTGTTAGAACAGTTATCATCGTGTAAATAATAATGACTATCCATCTTAACTACCTTGTCATCAATAAACCATACTTTTACGACTTTGGAAGCAGCCCAAAGTTTGGAAGAGTAAAACTCTAGAGATTCACCTTTATCATCAAAATTTCTAAATTCAGGTGTACCTAAAATCGCTATAACTTCTTTTGAGGACATTCCGTATTGTATATCATTGAGCCTTTTATAACTAATTTGGCTCGTACGACAACTACTGAATACTACTATAAATAGTAGTAAAGATAGAATGATTTGAAACATTTTCATAATAGGTGGCTTTTGTTACTACAAATGTAGGATGGGAAAACTCCTCAGGCAAAAGGATCTTTCTATTTACTAATAGGGAAATCCCTATTAGTAAATAGAAATGAGACCTCTGTTTGTATATCTCTTATCTTTATTATTCCTAGTGTCTAATCGGATCTTTACTATTGAAATCGTTTATTTAAACTTAATATCAAATAGATTATTATTACATATAGCTTACATTGGATAATATCTGTCGGGAAGATTTATTTGTTTGTCAAGGTTGAATAGTTTAGTCTAAAAGTTTCTGGGATATTTATAAATCCAGATTCTCCCAAGTATCGCAAAGCGCTTGCATAGATGGTAATAATAAATTAGCTCCCGAATCCAGTAAGACCTGTCCATCCAGAGGACCAGTATTTACTGCGATAGTGAAGATTCCAGCTTTGTGTCCGGCTTCCACTCCCAAAGGCGCATTTTCTACTACAACAGCTTCGCTGGCTTTTATACCTCCCTTCTTTAGAGCCATCAAATAGGGTTCTGGATCAGGTTTTCCATATTTTACATCAAATGCTGTAACCATCAATTCTTTATGAAACATTCCCGGAAAGTTATGTTCCAATCTGTCAAGTAATGAAAGCTGACCGGAACCTGTTACTACCATAGTGATTAGCCCTTCTCTCTTGATCTTTTTCAGCAATTCCCATGCACCAGGCATACGTTCTGCTTCCGGATGAGTATTGAATAGAATGCTCTTTTCTTTATATATTTTTTCTATCTCTTCTTGAGAAGCTTCTCTTCCCAGTTCGCGTTGAAACACGATGTTTATCGTAGCGGCACCTGTTCGTCCTTCATGCATATATGCTTCTTCACGACTGAGATTGAGACCATGTGATTTCATTACCTGATGCCAAGCTTCGGAGTGGTAAGGCATGGAATTAAAAAGTACGCCGTCCATATCGAATAGGACGGCTTTTATCTTTTTTTTCATAATTTCTGATTCGATGAAAATCTGGTAATATTTATTTGTTTTTCAATATTTCTTCCAGTTCGGGTACAGTGACAACCACATCATATTGAGTATCGGATTGATTGCCGATATATCTATAAACTATATTTCTATTACAATTGGTACAATATTTTATGAATAGTTGCGTAGGTTGAGATTGGCTTGATAACTCTTCTATGATACCTTGCTTCGCTACGTCATGATTTTCTTCTATTAAATTGATATCATACGCATCTTCATCAACACGACATAAATAGATAACCGATTCATTACTAAGCAGTATTTTTTCAATTGTAATTTCTTCACTCGCTTTTGACGGAAACTGTAAGTTCGCCATTTCTATTTGTGTTTTCAGTTTTGTCAGGTCGCTTTGTGATGAACTGATATCAGTATTAAGAATTTCTTTCAACTCTTCCGTTGTAAGTTCACATTCCACCTTATCACCTGAGTCTTTGCCTATATATATCATTTTTAGTCCGGCATTACATTTTATAACAAGATCCAACAATGCTTTTACATCTTTTGTCGGATTCTGGAACATGATAGTCATAGATGACTTCAGGCTTTCCGGATGCTCTTTCAATGTTTTGATATTGGTGTATACTTCGTCCACATTGAAAGTGTACACTACGTTTTGACCATCATATACAATACTGGTGATTTTACCAAACTCACCCATTTCCACAGGACATTGTTTGTTTGCACTTTCAATTGCCACTTTTAATTTGATATCTTGGCAACTGGTCGTTATCATAATCAGCAGTGATAAGCTGAAGAATAACATTACTCTATTGGATCTCTTTAATAAATTCCGCATAGTTCTATTAATTAGAGTTAAGTATTTTTCGAAGCAAAGTTAAGTGTAGCAAAGATAGATATAAAAAATGAAAGATCGGGTAGAACAGAGCAATAAGAGTATTACAAGTAAGGGCCTTGGAGGATAATTTATGTGATTATTTGCCGTTTTGAAGATTATATGTATTTTTGTAACCTAAAAAATCTTTCAATAGCATGAAGAAGAAAGCATTATTTCTGTTGCCATTGTTTTTTTACGCTTGCTCTGATAGTGGGGAAAGTCCTGTTATCAAAATTCAAAACTTGTATATAAAAGTAGATCCAAAGGCAGAAGAAACAGCGAGAGAAGACTATGCAAACCGAATGGATGAAATTCCTGCTTTAAAAGTAGGTGATAAAATAGAAGCATTCCTGTCGTTGGATGGTAACGGAGCTGAACTTAAAAGTTTTAAACTTCAGAATGATGCTGAAGTAAAGACAGAACTTCATTACAAAAAAACAGAAGTTTCTACAGAGGGAAATCTGACGGATGCAGAAAAGGGGCAGTTGCGCTTTAAAGATGGAGTAACAAAAACAAATGTACTGGTACAGGTCACTGTTGAGAAGGTCGAATCTAACGGAGATGTACAAGTAACTTTTTATTTGTCGTCAAAGGCGGAGTGTGAAGGTGCTCAGGAAATGATTGGTCTGAAAATAAAAGAAGATAAAAAAGATGAATAATAAGTTTTAAAAAGCGTCTGATAAATTATAAATAATGAACGGTGAACAACTATGCGGACTGCATGATGTTCACCGTTCATTGTGTTTATAGGTTTACTGTTAAATTACAGTTTTGCCTGAATCGCTTTTGATTCTTCCTCGTATCCTGGTTTGTTGAGTAATGCAAACATATTCTTTTTGTATGCTTCAACACCCGGTTGGTTAAATGGATTTACTTCCAATAGATAACCGCTGATACCGCAAGCTTTTTCGAAGAAATATAGTAATTCACCAATATTGTATTCACTCAATTCAGGGAGAACGATGCGCATATTAGGAACACCACCATCTACGTGAGCTAACTGAGTTCCCAATTCTGCCATCTTGTTTACTTCGTCTACTCGTTTTCCAGCAAGGAAATTCAGACCATCCAGATTTGCTTCGTCAAAAGGTACTTCCAATTTATGATCTACCTTTTCTACGGAGATTACAGTTTCGAAAATCGTACGTTCACCTTCCTGAATCCATTGTCCCATAGAGTGAAGGTCTGTAGAGAAATCTACAGATGCAGGGAAAATGCCTTTATTATCTTTACCTTCAGATTCTCCGTATAACTGTTTCCACCATTCGCTTACATAGTGAAGTTTCGGGCAGAAGTTTACTAAGATTTCAATCTTCTTACCGCTCTTGTATAGTTCGTTACGAGTTGCCGCATAAATCGCAGCAGGGTTCTTATCAAACGGAACGTCACAACCACAAGCTTTTTCCATTTCAGCAGCACCGGCCACTAATTTTTCAATGTCGAATCCAGCAACTGCGATTGGCAACAAACCAACCGGAGTCAATACGGAGAAACGTCCGCCCACGTTGTCGGGGATAATGAAAGTCTTATAACCTTCTTTATCGGCAGTAACACGTGCAGCACCTTTCTTAGCATCTGTGATAGCTACAATAACCTTCTTGGCAGTCTCTTTACCGCGTTGGTCTTCGCATTGTTTTTTCAACAGACGGAAAGCAAGTGCAGTTTCGGTAGTAGTACCTGATTTAGAAATATTGATAACACCGAATTTCTTGTCTTTCAGATATTCAGTAAGTTCAAACAGATAATCTTCACTGATGTTGTGTCCGGCATAAATCATGATAGGAGCCGTTTTCTTTTCCTGCAACCAAGTGAAGCTGTTAGACAATGCTTCGATTACGGCACGTGCACCCAAATAACTACCGCCAATACCTGCAACAATTACTACTTCGCAGTTATCTTTCAAAACTTGTGCTGTAGCTTTCAAGTCGGCCAGATGTTCTTTGCTGATAGAAGAAGGAAGATGCAACCATCCTAAGAAGTCATTTCCTTTTCCTGTTCCTTTTTCCAACATTTCTTGTGCGGCTTTTACCTCAGTTTCGTAGGCGAAAACCTTTTCTTTGGAGATGAATCCAAAAGTTTTTTCAATATTCAAGCTAATCATAGTTATATTTATTTAGTAGTGACTACTACTTATTATTGTCATCTAAAAGAATCCGTTAGCAATTTTATTTCGATCATCGGTGAGATTCGTTCATACAAGATATTATAAACAGCGTCCAGAATTGGCATATTGACATGATGATGTTTGTTGATCTCCTTGATACATTTTGTACCGTAGTAACCTTCTGCAATCATTTCCATTTCAATTTGCGCACTCTTTACAGAATATCCTTTGCCGATCATAGAACCAAACGTCCGGTTGCGGCTAAAGTTAGAATAACCCGTTACCAGCAAATCTCCCAGATAAACAGAGTCGTCTACATTTCTGTTCAATGGATGAACGGTATTTAGGAAACGATTCATTTCCTGAATGGCATTTGATATTAATACGGCTTGAAAGTTATCTCCGTATTTTAAACCGCTACAAATACCGGCAGCGATTGCATATACATTTTTCAAAACCGAGCTGTATTCTATTCCTGCTACGTCGTCGCTTACAGAAGTCTTGATAAAACTGCTTCCCAGACGGCGACCGAAAATACGGGCTTTGTCTTTATCCGGGCAAGCAATAGTCAGATAAGAAAGGCGTTCAAGCGCTACCTCTTCCGCATGGCATGGTCCTGCCAATACAGCAATATTTTCTGGTGGTACACCATATTCCTTAGTGAAGTATTCCGATACGATTACGTTGTCATCGGGTACGATTCCTTTGATAGCGGTGATAATGAATTTGTCCTTGATCTTCGTCTTCAACTTTTTCAGATGCGCTTTCAGATATGGAGAGGGGGTGACGAAAATTAGCGTATCTGATTCCTTCACAATATCATTGATATTAGAACTGAAATTGATACGCTTCATGTCAAACTTCACACCTGTCAGATAGGCCGGATTATGTCCCAATCTCTTAAAATCAGCAATACGGTCATCTCGTCGCATATACCAATTGATAGAATCTTCCTGAGCCAGACACATTTTTGCGATTGCTGTAGCCCAGCTTCCTCCGCCCATTATCGCTATCTTACCGGGTAGTTTCATTTCTATGAATTAAGAATTTAAGAATGAAGAATGAAGAATTGTGAATGAAAAACCGGAGCGATTCTTCATACTCAATTCTTCATACTCAATTTATTTAAGTTTATTAATCCATTCGGTTACTTCATTCACGGTTGGATTGGTCAATTCTAGTTTATACTTCTTATTGATACCGCAAATGTCTTGATGCAGCTTTTGTGGATTAACATCCTTCATGTCTTCTACTGTGTTGTAACCGGCTTTCTGGATAACCTGAACCCAGTCTTCTGCGATACCCAGTTCCATATATTTAGCGGCAGAATCTTTCTTTACTATTTTCTCCGGACGCATTTGCGGGAAGAACAATACTTCCTGAATAGTAGTCTGTCCCGTCATCAACATAACCAAACGGTCAATACCTATACCGATACCTGATGTTGGTGGCATACCATATTGCAAAGCACGTAAGAAATCCTGGTCGATAATCATAGCTTCGTCATCTCCCTTGTCAGCCAGACGCATCTGCTCTTTGAAACGTTCTTCCTGATCGAGCGGATCATTTAACTCGGAATAAGCATTGGCAAGTTCTTTACCATTCACCATTAGTTCGAAACGTTCGGTCAATCCCGGTTTGGAACGGTGCATCTTGGTTAATGGAGACATTTCAACAGGATAATCGGTGATAAAAGTAGGCTGGATATAAGTTCCTTCACAAAATTCACCGAAGATTTCGTCAATCAGTTTGCCCTTACCCATGGTCTCGTCAATCTCCTCCATTTTAAGTTCCTTACAGATCTGACGGATCTCTTCTTCATTTTTGCCATTCAGATCATATCCGGTTTTTTCTTTAATTGCATCCAAGATAGGAAGGCGGCGATATGGAGCTTTAAAATTGATTGTCTTTCCGTCGATAACGCTTTCCGTACTTCCGTTCACAGCAATACAAATACGTTCCAACAGTTTTTCTGTGAAATCCATCATCCAGTTATAGTCTTTATACTGTACGTAAAGTTCCATACAAGTAAATTCCGGATTATGGTTCTTGTCCATACCTTCATTACGGAAATTCTTTCCTATTTCATAGACACCTTCAAAGCCACCTACAATGAGGCGTTTCAGGTAAAGCTCAGTTGCAATACGCAGATAAAGGTCTACATCCAATGAATTATGGTGAGTGATAAACGGACGTGCACTTGCTCCACCGGCAATAGATTGCAGAATAGGAGTTTCTACTTCCGTATAGCCCGCTTCATCTAATGCTTTACGTATCGTTTTCACTACAGTAGCACGTTTTTCGAATGTTTCTTTAATACCATCATTAACGATCAGATCGACATATCGTTGGCGGTAGCGGAGTTCCGGATCTTCAAAAGAGTCGTAAGCAACCCCGTCTTTGTATTTTACAATCGGTAGCGGTTTGATAGACTTGGCAAGAACAGTCAGTTTCTTTGCATGGATACTGATCTCACCCATTTGCGTACGGAACACAAAACCTTCGATACCGATAAAGTCACCTAAGTCGAGCAGGCGTTTGAACACCGAGTTGTACATTTCCTTATTTTCTCCCGGACAGATATCGTCACGTGTGATATACACTTGGATACGT
>ERZ826016.2563-NODE-2563-length-14004-cov-6.736827_pt1 | contig 14004 bp, 21 predicted proteins | sample MGYA00519872_ERZ826016 | MGnify/ENA primary metagenome ERZ826016 (study PRJEB31778, sample SAMEA3449218) | human gut metagenome | biome: human gut; feature: human-associated habitat; material: faeces | place: United Kingdom | collected 2010/2012 ... | reverse complement strand
CACACACATAAAATTTCCCATTGTACTGCAGGACATTCTGCATGGTATACGGCTCGTAATCGTATCCGGTCAGTCCGGTCGGGAAGCACACATGGGGCGTTTTGATGGCATAATATCCATGATCAATTCCTATAATGATAAGTCACCACATCCTTTCTAATTTTCTTTGTTTTTTTCCAGCAGGTGGTCTTTTGATCTGGGAAAAGAACAAAGGGCAGAACCCCGAAGAGCTCTGCCCGTAATAAAAAATACAGTCATGCATATTTACAAATAAATACACATAACTGTATTAGTTTAATCAGTATTAATCTTCAAACTCTTTTAACTCGTCAAGCGGTTCTTTTGAAGTATCTATTGCCATATTGTTTTTTAACCAATCAGCTTTGCTATAACCTGTTCCGGTCAATTCAAATATTTCACCTTTATACCCTACAGCTTTAACCCAGCCCCATTCTATAAGTCTGTCTAAAGCCTCTTCCCATCTCGCAGATTCTCTTTTTGAATTATCGGCCATAAACTGCTTACCTGATGTAAAAATCTGAGTAGGCGAATCAAGTGTCCGTATCTTTAGTATTTGCCCATCACCGTCAGCCGCATACACTAATAAAAAAGCCGAGTCCACTGGAATGTTCCCAACATCATCTAGTCCTACAACTGATTTATTTTCTTCTGGATTTCCAATAATCAACGTATTATCTTCAACCTGGAACAATTTTTTGATATCTTCACTTGTTGCGGTAGGAATTTCTTTCAAGGTTAACTGGTTATTCTCTAGATCAGTGAGTCTACTATAGAATTGAGAAAACATCTCTTTCATATCATCTAGCATCTTCTGTTGATGTTCTCCAAGTTCAGTATTTGCTTTATTTCGTCCTTCTGCCTCTTCATTAATTATATCCACTATATCTCGATATCGAACCCATCCAGCGTTATCATCAACATAGTTAACGGCGTTCCTAAATGTCGGTGATGCCACATACTTTAAACTGTTTAAATCTGTGAAAAAATCAACTGTATTTTTATCATTTTTGACTTTTTCTCTAAACTCATCCAGCCTCTTCATTTTATCATACTTATCATTTCCAGTATCTTTTTCACTTTCAGAAATAGCTGAAGGTTGTTTAATCAATACAAGTACTGGTAATCCTTTAGTTTTTGCATAATTGTACTCTTTCTCCGTGTAACTTATACCAGTTTCTTCATCGATTGAGCCATACCTAGCACCAATAACAAGAAGATAAAAATCACACTCATCAATCATTTTTGTTATAACATTCCATTGACTTGTAGGTGCAGCATGGAATTGCTCCATACCTACCGGAATAAAATTATTCTCTAGTGCCACACCTACCAATGCCTGTCTTTCCTTTTTAAGATCTTCATAGGTAGAACTTATAAAAATAGAAAACTTTCGTCTATTCTTCATATCAGTATTCTCCTCGTGTACTTATCTCTTATCACTTCACAGTGATAGCAAGTTCCCGCAAAATCAAACTTCATAAACTCTACCAACAATGATACCACAAAAATGAATTAAGGTATATTTTTATTTGCATTTTTAAGATAATTCCAGAATCCATTCCCTGTTTTCTTTTGGTGCGTTTTTATAAAAATCCCGAATCCACAGCTCATGGAGTTTAATTTCCGACTCTGTATTTCCTATGTTTCCGACACATCCACCTGTTTCATGAAGTGCTTCCAGGCAATCCCACTCTTTTTTGAACTCTCCTGCAAATTCCATCCACACTTTTATATGGTATTCCTTAAAACCAAAATGGTAAATCAAGTAGGTCAACCTGTCAAAATCAGCTAACGGCATTTTTTCTTTTTTCAGCAATAACCTTTTATCATGCTCGCTGCATAGATATAAAAATGCAAGCTGTTCTATCTTTGCCTGCTCCATATATTTCTCCCTTCTCTTCTACTTTGTCTCACTTTTACAACCGATTCTACCTTGTCCAATCGTTAAAATCAATACAGATGGTGCAAAAAGTGAGACAAGCCATCCTTTTACCAGAGAGGAAGAGATTTAAAATGCCAAAGCCAAGGACACAGTCTGGTGAGAAGAATCTGATCAGCCAACGGTTGATTGAGCTTCGCAGGACTCACAATATGTCTCAGCGTGATCTTGCCTATAAACTCCAGTTAGCTGGTTACGATATGGATAAAAATGTAATCACCAGAATCGAAACAAACAAGCGTTATGTCACTGATCTTGAATTAAAAGCCATTGCTGAAATCTTTCAGGTTTCATACATATTTCTCATTGATGGCAAAGACGAATAGAAGTGACAAATGGGGAAGTTCAATCGTGCTTCCCCATTTTATCCGTCCTTATTACAGATTCAGTAGTTCTAAGATTTTCTGCATACCGGCCTGATATAAAGATTTCGCATATAATATCCATCTTTCACTGACTTCAGTAACATATGCGTCTATCGTTTTTCGCTTTTCTTTTGCTAATCCCATTGTCTGAACCTGTTCTTCATATTTTGATATTTTTTCCAGCATTCCCTGGTACGCTATATTTTCTTTCAGCTGTTCTTCGACCTCATCAATCCAGGTATCCAGCAGCAATTCCAGCAGTTTCTGTGTGTCACCGTCATCCTTTCCCAGTATTGCTTTTTTTATTTTCCCCAGCATAGCTCCATAAGAAATCATTTGAGCCTGTCCCATATAAAAATGGTACTCTTCTTCTATCATTTCCTTTTCGCTCTCCAGTTGGAAATATCGATGTACTGCCTTATGCTCTTCTTCCGTTAGGCTGATTGACTGATTCGTATCCATAAATGTTTCTATCACTGGATACTTCTCTGTAAGTTCCAGTATTTTCTTTTGCAGTCTCTGGTATTCCGCATCATGCTTTTTCAGATAGGTGCATACCTGTTCTCCTATCCGTATCCCCAGGCACTGCTCATTCCAGATAATATCTGGCTGTGTTGTCATATCGGTGTCTCCCTTCTGTGTAGTTTTCCTGTTCCAAGCACAAGACTATACCACACTTCTGGAAGAAAGCTATTCATCAAACCTACTGAAATCTCCTGGCAGATCCTGTGCAACCTATCCCTTTTCCCACAAAAAAACTGGTATGAAAGACTCCTTGTTCTCTCATACCAGCTATCTATTTCTTATTTAACTGAATACACATTCTTTTCTATTCTCTGTGTATCCTGTACTTATTTATGGCAAAAATCAGACTACAGACACGCTATACACTCTTATGCTACATAATCCAGTTTACGGCAGCCGGGTTCAAAGGTCACATTGTAAATACCAACCTGCTGCGTAGAAAGAGGTGCGAGATAGCTTTGCCCGATAAAATATTTCGCAAAGGCGTCATTGGGTGCGCCGATAGGAAATACCATCTCGTTCTGGTGTTTGGCTTTTGCATCGGCGGTATTGTCCTCCGCCCAAACCTCCTTTGCCATACGGAAGGCCGCCCACGCCTTGGGCCAGCCCGCATAAAATGCCGCGTGGGTCAGGATCTCCGCAATTTCCGTTTTCGTCACGCCGTTATTCTTTGCAGTTGTCAGATGGTACTGAAAAGACGAATCCGTCAGTCCCTGCGCCATCAGCGCCACCACTGTTACAATGCTGCGGTCCCGCAGGGAAAGCTTGTCTTCCCGGCTCCACACCTGCCCGAACAGCACATCATCATTCAATTCCGCAAATTTAGGAGCAAATTCCCCCAGAGCATCTCTGCCTGCCGTTTGTTTGACTGCCATATTCCGTTCCTCCCATCAAATTTTCAGTGTGTTGACCCATTTCTGCACGGCAGCGGTGCTCTCATTGCTTTGCAAACGCTTACCGGGTAGCCACGCCGCTGCGGGGCAGACCGCCTTGAGGATGCTGTTTGTTTTGCCCATACCGCTGCCGCCAGAGGTGGCGAAGGGGATCACGGTTTTTCCGGCAAAGTCATAGCTTTCCAAGAAGGTTTCAATGATGTGCGGTGCTTGATACCACCAGATGGGAAAACCAACAAACACGGCACTGTACTGCGCCATATCCGTGATCTTAGTTGCAATGGCGGGACGGCTGTTGTCATCGTTCATCTCCGCAGTGCTGCGGCTGCCTTTGTCCATCCAGTCGAGGTCGGCAGCGGTATACGGCACCTCCGGCGCAATCTCAAATAAATCACCGTCAACAACGCCTGCAATGGTTTTTGCCAGCTTCGCGGTTTCTCCACTGGCGGAAAAATAGGCTACCAATATCTTTTTCATATACGATTCGCTCCTGTTGGCTTAAAATATGTTCTTCGTACCGGAAATGCTTGTTCAGACATTCTTGCCCATCTGATAGGCTTGCTCCAGCGCAATATGACCTGCGATCTCTCCCACGCCGTTTACGCCGCCTGCAAACACTGTGCCCACCAGCGCACAGCGGGGGAAGCAGTCTACCCAGCCCTGCACGGCCTTCTCTGTGCCCGCAAAGGTTTCCGGTGCGTCCTCTGCCGCTGTTGCCAGCAAGTAGGCTTTCGTAAAGGCGTAGTCCGTATCGAACAGCGGGTTGGCGCGGTCCAGCATGGTCTTGAGCTGACCGCTGACGCAGTAATAGTAGACAGGCGTTGCGAACACCAGCACATTTGCATCGTGCATTTTGGCGGCAATTTCCACGGCATCGTCTTGGATGACGCAGTGCCCCAGCTTCAGGCAGGCGAAGCAGCCCTTGCAAAAGCCAACCTGCTTTTCCCGCAGATAAATGGTTTCTACCTGATGGCCCGCCGCCTGTGCGCCCTTGGCAAACGCTGCCACCAGCGTTTCGGAATTGCCATCCTTACGGGGACTTGAGGAAATGATCAGCACCTTTTTATTCATCGTAAAGCACTCCTTGCGTTTTGATATTCTCTATGGTATTCTCATGGTATCACCTAAAGTTGGCTTTAGGTCAAGATGCTTTTTGAAAATTTTCGGAGGGAAATTTATGTATTCGATTGGACAGGTGGCGGAAATGTTCGGATTACCCATCTCTACGCTGCGCTATTATGATAAACAGGGACTTTTTCCGAACATGGAACGGGTGTCCGGCATTCGCAGATTCAGTAATCGGGAGATCGAGGCACTCCGCGTCATTGAATGTCTGAAAAAGGCCGGTATGGAGATCAAGGACATCCGGCAATTCATGATTTGGTGCGCTGAGGGCCCGTCCACCTATCCGCAGCGCAAAGCCATGTTTGAGGAGCGGAAAGCCCACATGGAATCGGAGATCGCGCATATGAACCGGGCGCTGGATATGCTGAAATTCAAATGCTGGTATTATGAGCAGGCAATCAAGGACGGCAGTGAAGATGCTATCCCTGCCATGATCCCCAATGACCTTCCGGAGGATATCCGCAGGGCGTACGAAAATTCCCACAAAGAATGATCAAGCGGAGAATAATCTGAATCTTTTGTCCTCGTTAATTGTTTGTATGATCGAATCCTCACGCTTGACCCACTTTTGACCCAGAACAGGATTGGAGCTGGCAGGTCTGGACGGAAACCACGGAAAATCCGCCGAGCGAATGGTGGTAAAAAGCACTAATCGGAGTCGAAATGACTCCGATTTGTGCTTGAGACTGCCTCATAACCCGGAGGTCGCAGGTTCGAGTCCTGTCTCCGCAACCACAAGAAAAACCCTGTAGCCGCAACGGTTACATGGTTCTTTTTATGCGTTTGCAGCGCGTGTTTTCCCTTTAGTTTTCCCTTATCAGGTTTTCAGCAGCCATTTTTAGGGAAAATTTCCCCTGTCTGGTGCGGCGGCACGCGCAAAAAATATCCCGCTGGATATTCCCAGCACCAGAACCACCGCCGCCAAAAACTGCGGAGCTGGTGAGCACCGTTGTCCGGAAATCCCGACAACGGCTAACTCCGTTCGGAGCCATTACCGGCAGCGGCAGCGAGGCACCGCCGCCGCGCCGAATGACCTTACGCCACGCAGAAGCGGCGGGCCGTGGTGGTTTTTGTGAAGCGCTCCGCAACCTCCGGGAGGGCCTTTTTCAGGGCCGTTGTATCAATGCGAGAGGCGGTAACGGCTTTCCATGTGATTTTATACTCCCCGGCCTGAACGCTCTCACAATCGCCCATAGCGGCCTTGATGGTGTCCCGGATGGCGTCGGCCTCTGCCGTGGCCTCGTCAATCAGGGCTTGGAGCTGCCGCAGCTCCCTGCACTTGCTTTCCAGATCGTGTGTGCTCATGTGCTGTTCCTCCTTGTTTGTCTGGGGAACCCCGGCGGCGGTGGTCGTTAGGGCTGTGGCCTCAATGCTTCCCATTCCCTATACCGTTCCGCCCTTGTCCGTGATCTCGGTGTTAGGCTTCAACGATTGCCGGAGCTCTTGGACTTTGAGATTAAAGAGAGGCCATCGGGATCGTGAACCCGTCCGCCTGTCGCATCTCTTGTCCCTTGCTGTGATTATATGGTATCATATATTGCGCAATATATCAAGTGACGATTCACACAAATATATTACGCAATATTTGATGAATATGTGTATTGCGCAATATTGAATTGCATGATATAATAAGGCTACAATGGAAGAGGGAGCGCATAAAAGCGAAGCTATCCCCACGAAAGGAGAAAGCCATGCCCGGAAAGTCGGAGTATAGAAACGGTTGGATTGCCGAAAAGCTGGACCGGATAAACCTCACAGTTCCTAAAGGCCGCAAAGATATTATTAAGGCCCACGCAGAGGCCCGCAGCGAAAGCGTGAACGCATTTATCAATCGGGCCATATCGGAGGCTATGGAGCGGGACAACGCCGCCAGAGAGCCACAGAAGGGCGCGGAAAAGCCCCAAACCGTGAACGGTTCGGGGCAGGGTTGACAAGGCCGCCAGAGGCCGCTATAATAAGCATAGAAAAGGGCGCTGCGACAAGCGGTTAACCCAGATCGTGAAACGAAACCCTAAAGCAGAGCTTTAGAAACCGTCACCGGCCAGGGTGGCGGTTTCTGCTTTTTACGATGATCGTAACCGTGAAAGGCCCGATATGTAACGTAATCCGCATGGCCTCACCCCCTTTCGGGTGGCGTGGTCAACCGCCTGCCGTTCGTGCAGCGCCAAAATGAGCATACCACAGCTTCAAGCGGAATGCAAGCTGTTTCGACAGTTCCTCGCCGCCCTCAAACCACCGCCGCCGCGCAAGCGCCCCTCCCTCTTTCAGATGTAAAAAGTACCGGCCACGTGGTCCGATTCGGACCGCATGACCGGTGTTTTTTTATGTGCCGCATACGCTCTTGATATAGGCGTCCATACGGGCGGCACTGGCCTCCCGCATTTGCGCGGTAACGTGGGCATAAATATCCAGTGTAAAGGCCGCTGTAGCGTGTCCCAACGTCTCCTGGACCGTCTTAATATCATCCCCGGAGCGAATGGCCGCCACGGCGTAAGAATGGCGCAGATCGTGAAAGCGGGCGTCAGGCCGTCCAATGGCGGCAGCCGCCTTCTTGAAGCTGCGGTAAATCGCCGCCTGTGCCAGGTGGTGTCCCAGCTCGTCTGTGAACACAAGGCCGGAATCCTCCCACAGCTTCCCGGCCCGGAGCCGCTGGGCCGCCTGGGCGGCCCTGTGACGCTTCAGGAGAGCCATGACAGACGCGGCGGGGGTAATGACTCGGCTTTTTCCGTTCTTGGGAGAAACAAAGCGATACTCACCACCGCCGCCCCGAAGGCGCTGTAGCTGCTTGTTTACGGTGATGGTGCCCGCCTCGAAGTCCACACAGTCCCACATGAGCCCCATGACCTCCCCCTCACGCAGCCCAGTAAACAAAGTAACGGTGAAAAGAGCCTCCATGCTGTTCCCTTGAATCTCTTTCAAAAAGGCTGTAATTTGCAGATCATCCAGCGGGGCCAGCTCCTTCTGCTCAATGCGCGGCAGCGTGCAGGCGTCAGCGGGGTTGAAATGGAGATAACCGATCAAAACCGCCTGCTGCAACGCCTTATGCAGAACCCCGTGGACATTCTTAACGGTTTTCGGAGCAAGGGGGCCGTGGGAGACCGTAACCTTTCCCCGCTTGTCTTTTGTGCGTATCTCCTTCCCCTCTTTTGCCAATGTATTGTAAAAGCCTTGAATCGTGTGGGTGTTCAAATTTTCCAGTCGAACAGCGCCCAGAGCAGGCTTGATGTATACTCGGATATAGGAATCGTATAGGTCAACTGTGCGAGGCTTGACGCTGCCCAGGTAGGCCCCGGCCCAGACGTCCAGCCATTGGCCCAGGGTCTGTTTGTTGGGGGCGGTATAAGTGCCGTTGTCAATGGCGGCGGTGGTGTCCCGCAGCTTTTGTGCAACCTCCTTTTGCGTCTTGCCGGTAATGGAGCGTTGTATCTGCTTGCCGGTGCCGGGGTCGGCTCCGGCTGTATAGCGGGCCTCCCAGTATTCATATTTCTTGCCGCCACGGGTGACGGTTTTCTTTCTGATCGTTCCTGTGCCTCTTGCAGAGCGTCCGGCCATAGTGAAAATCTCCTTTTCTTTTCCGGCTCGGTATGCTATGATAAAAGGGCATACGGAGCCTGTATTTGTCTGTGGGTCTATATGCGTACCGTCCCGGTGTTGGTAGCGCCGGGACGGTTTTCTTCTATCACAATATATCTCAAAATATCTCTTTTGTCAAGTATTCTATAGAAAAGGCCGTTAGAAACATCTGTGTTCTAACGGCCTTTCTGATATTTTATTCATCCTCCCAGCCAAAACCAAAATCTTCTTCGCCATCTTCTGGAAGTTCATACTTCAATGTGTCATTCGGGTTGCCAAACCACCCTACTGTATACACAATATCCGATCTCCCCTCACCATCTTCATAAAATACAGATTTGGTTCCAATATGCAGTAACTTCCATCCTAATTTGAGGTGAAAATTTACATCATCAATATCTGTATACTGATGAATTATAGTAGCGCCGGATATATTGACATCTTTTATATCAGCAGTGTATTTTATTCCATTCTTTGGCTCCGGATAGCCTAAAAGATAATTTTCAGATACATCAAAGAGATTAGCCAACCGTTCAAGAATTTTTTTGGTTGGGGACCGGTTTCCTGTCTCATATTGGCTTAAAGTGTTTTGCGCTATACAAAGTGTTTTTGCAAGCTCTGTTTGTGACAGGCCAGCAGCTTTCCGAAGCTCTGCAATCCGATTCATTGTAATCACCTCACATTAACACAATATCACATTCAGAGATAAAATCAATAGTTATCTCATTAAATCTCATTTTTATCTTGACTTTGCGATATTTTGAGATATAATGTGGAGTATCAAGAGATAAGGAGGATTGCTATGCTCGGCACATACCTAAAGCAATATCGGGTTGAAAACGGAATGACACAGGCAGAACTGGCGGGAATACTGTCTATCTCTCAAAACGCAATTTCACAATACGAAAAAGGAACTCGGCACCCGCCTATTTCCCGGCTTGCGCCAATCGCAAAGGCGCTGGGGGTGCCGGTCAGCGCCCTTGTATCCGAAGCTGCCCCAAAACAGAAAGAGAGGCTCACATGAACAACACCATCATTTCAGCGCTGCAAGATCTTTGCAGCGGAACCGTGCCGGAGGGGCTGGACAAGCGGCAGATCATTTCCACGTCGGATACAGGCGCGGCGGAGGCTGCCGTAAAGGCTGCCTTTCCGGAGGCAAGAACCACGGACGGAGACTTACTGCTTATGGATTTGGAGGCCGCCTATGAGGATTTGGGCTTTCTGAACGGGTTCCGCTTGGGGGTCCAGCTCATGGCAGAATGTATGAAGTAACTGTGTCCGAATCGGACACACAAATAACCACCGCCATGCGGCGGAGGTACATGAAAGGATGAAAACCATGGAGAAAATCGCTATTTCAGTCCCAGAGGCGGCGGAGATGCTGGGTATGTGCCCGAAAAGCGTCTATCAGCTCACGCGGCGGGCGGATTTTCCCGCGTTCAAGTCTGGCAATCGTACTATTATTTCCGTGGAGGGTCTACGGGCATGGGTCTTGAAACAGGCCACGGGAGAGGGGGCCGCAGCGGTATGAGCGGCAAGCAGACGGAGCTTTCCGACTATGGACGGGCGCATATCTGGGAGTGGATGGAGTTCCTTTCCCGTTACGCAGCGAAGCAGGGGCGGACGGTATACGCCTACATAGACGGAGCTATTTCCTATACCAGCTTTAAGCCTCTTGACCCGCGCCGGGTTGACTTTCTGCGTAAGAAAATGCCAAAGGCGCAGCCTTGGGGGTTCTTCATTGGGGGGCAGGGCACCCCGGAGAAGCTGCCAAAGGCGGACCGGGCGAATGTGGCGGAGGCGCTGGGAAGGTCGTTCCCATTGGAAGTACTGAATGCGGCGGCGGTGGTTGCTGCGGAGCAGGGCCAACGGCCCAGAAAGGCGGCGGAGGTATGAGTAAAAGCGTGTATGCACGGCTCGACAACATCGATGCAGAGGTTTCAAAGGCAAAAGCCCTGCTATGCAGTGCCCAGACATGCCTTGAAGCCGATTTTTATGAGGATGGCTTCGGCGAATATCAAGGGATTGCCCGTTACCATGCCGGAAACCTGCAAGTGCTTTTGGGCGTAATTGGCTGCACCCTAACGCAAGCGGAGGAAGAAATTTACGATTTAAACAAGGCACTGCATAAGAGCAAAGCAGAAACGGAGGCGAAATCATGAACGAGGCACAGACACGGCGGCTGGCTGCCATGCTGACAGAAAAACAGCGGCAAGACATCCTGACGTTGGCTCAAATCATCCGGGAGACAGCCGAACGGCGGGCCGGTAAACCCATTACAGAATGAACGCTTTTAGCGCCGCATTTCTGCGGCGCTAAAGCCCTTTTCCGGGAGGATTGAAAGAATGGCGGAGTATGAGGCGATTGTCAGAGACATTCAGCAGGGGAGCAGAGAGAAACTGTCGGAGCTGTGGGAGGCCGTGCGGCCTTTTGCGGCCCGTCAGGCACGCCGAAGAATGACCGCATACCGTGAGCATAACAGTGATTACGCTTTAGATACAGAAGACCTGATACAAGAGGGGTTCTTTGCCTTGCTGCGGGCCTTGGAGACATACCAGAGCGGCGGGCGTATGTCTTTCCTTGGATGGTGGGAACTGTATCTAAAAACGGCTTATAACGAGGCTCTGGGGCTGCGCTGGAAACGAAAGGCGCAGGCACCGGACCACCAATGCGTCAGTCTTTCGCTGCCGCTGTCTGGGGACGGTGGCGGAACGTTGGAGGACTTGATACCGGATAGCCGAAACAGCATAGAGGCGGAGGTCCAGATATGGCGTGAAGAACTGCGGGCCGCTGTTGATTCCGCACTGGCGGCGCTTCCTGAACATCTGCGGGTGCTGATTACGGTAAGATACTTACAGGGACAAACGTTTCAAACGATGGCAGCAGCGGCGGGCGTGACCACACAGGGAATAAGTGATAAAACGCACCGCGCATTGAAACGGCTTCGGAAGCAGGACCGGACCGGGCGGCTGGCAGAGTTTGCGCGTCAGATATGAGGGCATACAAGGAAGCCGCAGCGGCTACCACCGCCGCTGCTTCCCTATATACCCACAGATCATAAAGGAGGGCAAGCATGGCAAAGCGAAAAAAGACCATCATAGCCGGTTCCATAGTAAAGACAATCATCTACACGGCCCCAGAGCCGCTGGACGGTAAAAGGACCAGAGCCGAAAAATCGCGTATGACCACCGCCGCCCAAAAGGCCATGAATGACAAGGCGGCCCGTGGGCGGCTTGAAATGCTGATGGCTGCAAACTTTACCGGGAGGGACCTTTTTATTACCACCACATACCGGGACGATGATCTACCACCAAACCGGGCGGAAGCTGTAAAGCGCATACGGGGCTTTATCAAGGCCCTGCGTGAACACCGCAAGGCCAGAGGGCAAGAACTGAAATACATATATACCACAGAGGAAAAGCACGGAGAGGCCCGTTTACACCATCACTTAGTTATTAACAGCACCGGGGCCGACATTGAGGTCATACGGAGCCTGTGGCCGTATGGTGACGTAGTGGATATGGAATATGTGGGCCAGCGTGACTATGAGACACTGGCACTGTACTTGACTAAGGAGAGCGTAACAGGGCGGCCAGTGGGGGCGCAGATGTGGACCGCAAGCCGAAACCTGAAAAAGCCGGTGGTACGCTCTGAATATGTTCCAAATGATACCATGCTGGCCGTGCCGATAGGCTGTCACATCATCGAAAAGGAAGAACGGGTAACGGAGTTCGGGAGCTATTGTTACATCAAATACCGGCTCCCTACGCATCAGAGCGGCGGCATATTCCACCGCCCAAATTCTGAAATACAAGGCGGAGCGGACGCCTTATTACTTGCTTGTAATTAGATATAACTTTAGAAAGCCGCACAGAGAAAGGCGGCGCACCAGCTTGAAAAACACGTTGCTGCAGGGTATCATGGAAACACGAGGGCAAGCCCGTGCGAGTGCGCACGCGCGGGAAGCCCAGACGAAAGGAGCGGTTTTTCATGGTGCGAAATCCTGTTGTGATATGCAAAGCAACGCCGGGTGGCGTGTTCATCCCCTGTCCAGTGTGTCGGTCCGGGAAGCTCATGAGGCTATACCCGGAAACGGAGGCAGCCTGTGTGTCCCTGTACTGCCGGAAATGCAAACATGAGAGCCTGATCGACATTCAAGCCGGGGACAGGCTGGATCGCGTGACGCTACACCGTCCGACGCAGGCGGGTAAACAACATTGACACCCCCCGCGAAAAAACACAGTAGCCAGTCTCCTTGCCAATCGTGCGGGTTCAGGACATTCCCGCTGCCTCATGTCTGCGCGGTGCCGCGCATGAGCATCACGGGCGCAAACGCCGCGCCCGCGTGATGACCTCCACAGTTTTATGCGAAAAGCAACGCAAAAAACGGCTGGCATATCGGCGAAGCTGCCGGAACGCTTGGGCGTGCGGGTGCCTGCACCTGTGTGCGCGGGTATCCTTGCACCCATCCCCCGGTGTAACGAAGTTTCGGCCCTTATGCATAACACCGCAGGCCCCCCTCCGTGTGAGATTTTTTCCCCACGTGGAAAACAACCTCCGGCACCATCGGGCTATGTAACTCCGGGTGGCCTGTCTTGCGGTGACAATGCACCACCGCCGCCGTTTCAGTACGTTTTCCGGGGTGAAAATTTCCCTTATTTTTTCCCTTTATGCCATTCGCGGCGGTGGGTTGCATAAACCGCGCTTTACCATGAAAACATTGCAATACAGCACCTTGCGGCGCTGGATTCTATTGTGGAAAACGAAGATGCTCAATTCGAGTCCTGTCTCCGCAACCAGAAAGTCCTGATTTCTTGCGAAATCAGGACTTTTTCCGTACTTTTCTGCCCAATAACTTACTTGCTGTTTTTTCTGACCCAAACGCTGACCCCAACGGGAGCGGGTAGCGGAAAGCACTATACCGCGCCAGAGAGGATGCTGCCCATTGTTTTTGCCGCTTCACGCTTGGCGGAGGTCGTTACATGCGCGTAGGTGTCCAACGTAAACCCTGCCGAAAAATGCCCCAGCATGCCAGATACGGTTTTGATGTCCACACCGTTTTGCAGGGCCAGCGTTGCGAAGGTGTGGCGCAGGTCATGAAACCGCACCTTCGGCAACCCTGCCCGCTTTAGAACGCGGTGCAGCATGTGCAGGACGCTGTCCGGGGACATGGGACCTCCAGTGGGCGATGGGAATACCCATTCGCTGTTACCCGTTTTTCTTCTTTGCTGCATCAGAATGCTTATCGCGTCTGCCGACAGTGGCAAGGTGCGGTAGGCGTTTTTTGTTTTCAGCGGCATCTCAATGATTTTGCCGTCGATGCGCCCGATCTGCCGTTGAACCCGAAGGTCTCCTTTTTCCAAATCAATGTCCGACCATTTTAATCCGAGCAACTCGCCCCGCCGCAGGCCGGTGGTCAGGTCGATGTAGTACAGGGCGAACACGCCGCTGTCTTTTGCCTCGCGGAGGAAGGACGTCAGCTGCTCAACGGGAAGCGTCTGCATTTCCTTGCGCTCCGCCTTCGGCAGTGCACAGCCGTCTGCCGGATTGTGGGCGATCAGCC
>ERZ826016.2562-NODE-2562-length-14011-cov-2.855833_pt1 | contig 14011 bp, 12 predicted proteins | sample MGYA00519872_ERZ826016 | MGnify/ENA primary metagenome ERZ826016 (study PRJEB31778, sample SAMEA3449218) | human gut metagenome | biome: human gut; feature: human-associated habitat; material: faeces | place: United Kingdom | collected 2010/2012 ... | reverse complement strand
TGGGAAATAAGCGAAATGATATATCTGAGGAGGATATCGCTGAGATTACAAAGATATATGGTGATTTTAAAGCGAGTGAAATCAGCCAGATTTACGATAACGAGGATTTTGGTTATACAAAGATAACAGTAGAAAGACCGCTCCGTGATGACGAGGGAAATCTTGTTCTAAAAAAAGGTAAAAAACAGCCCGATAAAAATCTTCGAGATACAGAAAATGTACCTTTGAAAGAGGATATCAAAGAATATTTTGAGAGGGAAGTATTGCCATTTGCACCAGATGCATGGATTGATGAGAAAAAATCAAAGGTGGGATATGAGATTCCGTTTACAAGATATTTCTACAAGTATGAAGCACCAAGACCATCTGCAGAAATCATGACAGAGATTATGGATTTAGAGATAGAATTATCTGGAAGTCTTGAGGAGGTATTTGACCTATGAGAGAGATGAGAGATAGCGGAGTAGAATGGATTGGAGAGATACCAAAAGATTGGAATTGTTGTAAACAGAAATATAGATTTACACTTATAAATGGACGTGCATTTAAGGATAATGAATTCGAAGAAGATGGAACTTATAGAATTTTGAGGGTGGGCAATTTATTTTCAAATCCAGTTTGGTATTCGTCAAGTTTAGAATTGGAGCCTGATAAGTATTGTGAAAAGGGAGATTTGATTTATGCTTGGTCAATGTCATATGGACCATATATTTGGAATGAAGAAAAGGTGATTTATCATTATCACATTTGGAAAACTAAATTGGTTTCGGATATGGACAAGATGTTTTCATATTATTATTTGCAGGCACTTACAGAATCAATAAAATCGCAAACTCATGAGACTACAATGGGATTTGTAACAATGGGAATTATGAATAATTCCTATATTGCATATCCAAGAAATATAAAAGAGCAAAAAAAGATATCCGATTATTTGGATGCCAAGTGCTCAAAGATTGATGAAATCATTGAAAAGCAGCTGTCAATTATTGAAAAGTTAAAGGAATACAAATTATCAATTATTACGGAAGCAGTAACCAGTGGAATAAATCCAGATGTAGAGATGAAGGATAGTGGAAGTGTATGGTTTGGAAATATTCCTATAAATTGGGAAATGAAAAGATTAAAGTATGTATTCCATATTCAGAAAGATATTGCAGGAGAAGAAGGACATACTGTTTTGTCAATTACACAAAGAGGAATAATTCCTAAAGATTTTTCTAACAATGAAGGACAGTTTGCAAATAGCTATGCAAATTATCAGTTAGTCCATAAAGGTGATTTCGCAATGAATCATATGGATTTGCTGACCGGTTGGGTAGATATTTCAAAGTACGAAGGAGTTACAAGTCCTGATTATAGGGTTTTTGTATTAAATGATAAGAATGGTATGTGTCCAAAGTATTATTTGTATATGATGCAAATGTGTTATAGTGCACGAATTTTTTATGGATTAGGACAAGGTGTAAGTGGTATGGGAAGATGGAGACTACAAGCAGATAAGTTTTTGAATTTTTATATTCCTATTCCACCATATGATGAGCAGAAGAAAATAGCTGATTACATAACTGATAAGGTAAATCATATTGAAGTTGAGATTGATAAAAGAAATAAACTTATTAAGAAATATCAAGAATACAAAAAGAAATAGATGAATTATTAGAAAAAAGTCAAGTTATGGAAAATAAAAAACACAATCAAGGTATAAACGTACCATCTTTAAAAATGATTGTACATATAATAAGTCCAAGTGCTAGTGAGTTTGTTAAAGAACCTGTTTCAGAAAATAGTAAAATTTCAGTATCAACTTATAATATTGTTAATGATATAGCTAGAACTTATAGTAACTATGAAGAAGATAGTGAATTTATTTTAAATGATCATGAAAAATTAATCGCACTATATAATCAAAGAAATAGAACAAAAGAAGAAGATGAAGCATTTTTAAGTAAATTACCTAAATTCTGTAAGAAAGATACTATTGCAATTAACAAAGAAGAACCTGTTTTAGAAGAAAGTGCTAAGCAAACTGAAAATATTGTTGAACCAAAGAAAACAGTAACTTTTGCAAATGACAATGTTCCACTTAATAATGAAGAAGTAAATCAAATAATATTAGATACTGATAGAAAAGCTAGTTTAGAAGAAAAAAATGAACCACAAAAGACTGATGAAGTTAATGAAGAAAATAAAGAAATCAATATTGATTCATTAAAATTAGATGAAGAAAAACCAAATTTAGATGTAGTAATGGAAAGTTTAACACCTGAAAAAAATAGTGATAATTTAAGTGGTAGTGATTTAGAAGATATTATATATATTAATGTTCCAGCAAATCCTACTAAAATAGCTAATTCATCAAAACAAAAACAAGAAGTTATTCTTAATGTATGGAAAAAATATTATGTTAAAAAAACTATACTTAAACAAAGTGAAAAAAAGCAGAATGTAACAAGCGATAATATTGTTCCTTTAGATTCATTATTTTCTGTTCCAAATGAGAAATTACAAGAAACTAAAGATAAACCTATTACTAATATTCAATCATTCCTTTCAAATGCAGCATAATTTGCCTGCATTTCTTTTATTTTTCAAGGAAAAATACTAAAAAACTATTGTAAAAAATTAAAAATAATGGTATTCTATATTTATAAGCATAGTATGCTTATTAATAAGTCAAAATACGGAGGTTTATAACATGACAAAAGCAGAATTAATCGAAGCAATGGCAGCTAAATCTGGATTAACAAAAGCAGATTCATCTCGTGCATTAGAAGCATTCATGAGTGCAGTTGCTGAAACATTACAAAAAGGAGAAAAAATCACATTAACTGGATTTGGTTCTTTCGGAGTATCTAGAAGAGAAGCTAGAGAAGGAAGAAATCCAAAAACTGGATTACCAGTTAAGATTGCTGCTAGAAATAGCGTTTCATTCAAAGCTGGAAGCAAATTAAAAGAATCAGTTAATAAATAATTAAAAAACCATTCATATTGAGTGGTTTTTCTTGTTTTATGGTATAATTTTTATGGTGATGTTATGTATAAGAATGCTATTAAAATATTAAATATATTAGAAAATAATGGATATAAGGCATATATTGTTGGTGGATATGTGAGAGATAAAATATTGAACGTAAAATCAAATGATATTGATATTATTACAAATGCATTACCAGATGAAGTTTGTAAGATATTTAATATAGAGCATATAGATAATTTTGGATCTATAAAACTTAAATATAATAATTATATTTTTGAAGTAACTACATTTAGAAAAGAATACTATAAGAATAATGATAGAAGACCATACAAGGTAGAATATATTGATGATTTAAAAGAAGATTTGATGAGAAGAGATTTTACTATAAATTCTATTTGTATAGATAAAAATGGAATGTATATTGATTTACTTAATGGAATAAATGATATTAATAATAAAATAATTAGATGTATTGGAAACGCTAATACTAAAATAAATGAGGATCCTTTAAGAATTTTAAGGGCAATTAGATTTTCATTAGTGTATGACTTTAATATTGAAGATAATTTAATGAATACCATTTATAATAATGTTGAAAAGATTAGGTATCTTTCTTTTGATAGAATAAAAAAAGAATTAGATATAATTTTTAATGCCGGTAAATCAAACAAACTATTAAATTTGATTAACTATACTAATATGTTTAAAATTCTTGAAATAAAGCCTAAAAATAGTCTTATAGAGTGCTATAACTATTTAGGAATATGGGCGCAATTAGATTATTCAAATAAATATAACTTTACAAAAAATGAATTTAAAACAATTATGGAAGTAAAAGAAATAATTAATGGTAAAACTATAGATAATTATACATTATATAAATATAGTATGGATTCACTTTTAATTTCATCAAAAATATTAAAAATTAATGATATAGAAAAAAGATATTTAAATTTGCCAATTCATAGTAGAAGTGATATAGATATAAAATATAATGAAATAAAAAAATACACAAATAGTAGTGATATAAATAAAATTTATGTAGATTTAGAAAAACAAATATTGTATAATAAATTAAAAAACAAAAATTTATTAATTAAAAAATATTTAGAAGGAAGTGATAATTTTGAATAAAAATGTTATTGAAAAATTAATGCTTGTAAATAATCACATGATAATACCAAACTATTTAGTAAAATATTATAAAAAGTTTGATTTGGATATAAATGAGTTTATAATGCTTATATATTTTCTTAATAGTAATGAAAAACTTATTTTTGATAATAAAAAAATATCAAATGATTTATTTATGGAGCAAAATGAAGTTCTAGAAATAATAAATAGTTTAATTGAAAAACAATATATATCAATTGAAATGAATAAAAGTAATGGAATAATAGAAGAATATATATCATTAGATTTATTCTTTAAAAAAATAAATGCCTGTTTAATTGAAAATGATACAAATGATAATTCAAGTGACATATATTCAAAATTTGAAAAAGAATTTGGAAGAACACTATCACCTGTAGAATATGAAACAATTAGTAAATGGATAGAAAATAATATACCTTTAAATCTTATAGAAGCTGCATTAAAAGAAGCAATATTAAATGGCGTTAATAGTATAAGATATATAGATAAAATACTATTTGAATGGAATAAAAAAGGATATAAAGATTCTACAGATATTATAAGGAAAAATAATAAAGAAGAGTATATAGAAGAAATATATGATTATGATTGGTTAAATGAATAAAGAAAAGACATATCAAAAGTGATATGTCTTTATTTATTACTCTGTTACACTAGGAGTATCAGCTTCTGATACAGTAATTGTTCTAGCTACTGTTTCAGATGCTCCATTATATGTAATTGTATATTTAAGGGTATATGTACCTGCCTTTGTAAATGTATATGTTTCTTTTTGTGCTTTACCACTTGTTCCAAGTTCAGGACATGAAACAGTTATTTTGGCATTTTTTGTTATGTCAACACCATCATTTGATACAGATGTTATACCAGGATCAGTATATAAAACATTTACTTTTGCAGCATCTTTTAAATTGCCCGCAAGAACATATGTAAGTAAACTTGTTGTTTTTTCAGGTTCACCTTTAACATCTATTGTTATACCTGAACTTTGTGTAACTTTAAGATTACTTAAAGTTGTTTTTACTATATATGTAACATTTTTATTTTGTTTAGTAGCTTTAAATGTTGTATTTGTAGTAAATCCAAGTGAATTAGTTACACCAGTAGAATTATCTTTAACAAATACTTCATAACCAAATTCTCCTTGTGATGCTTTTCTTGCTGCTAGTTGTTCTTCTAAACTACTACCAAAGAAAGTTTTATAATTTTTTCTAAAATAATCATCAGTTAAATATTCAGGTTTATTTGCAGCAGTCCAAGAAAGTTCTATTTGATTTCCGTTTGTTTTAGCATTTAAACCTGATGCATTTGGAAGTGTACTGTATCTTGGTGATACTTCTGTTGGTTGTGTACCTTTTTTAAAATATTCAGTAACTTTCATATTATTAGGTGTATTAGCTGAAGGAAGCATAAGTGGTGATGTTTCTTTTTCAACAGTAACAGCTACTACTGAAGAAGGCATTTCCCAAGTCTTAGTAGTTTTTGGTACATATTTCATAACAGAACGCATAACAGCATCTTTAGGAGCACTAGCACCACCTAAGTAGTGATTTTTATCAACTTTTTCATAACCATACCACAAAGCAACTGAATATTCAGGAGTATAAGCTACAGTCCATAAGTCATTTACTGCTCCTATAGGAATTCCCTTTGCTCTACATACATCATCTGATAGGTTAGAGGTACCAGTTTTAGCAGCAACAGTAGAACCATATACTCTAGCACCACCATTAAATCCGTGCTCAACAGCATATTGTAAAACATTATTCATTAAGTAAGCAGTAGAGTCTGCCATTGTTTTTTCTTTATCGACACTAAAATCAACTGTTTTACCAGAAGAACGATATTCTATTTTAGTAACAGCATGTGTCTCAATATGATATCCACCATTTGCAAAAGCTGCATAAGCTTCAGCCATGTCAAGAGGTGTTACACCATATGACATACCACCAATAGAATATGCTTCATTAATTAAATTATCTGAACCATTATTTTTATTTTTCTTATAGTTTTCCGATTTAGTACTATATGCAACATCAATTCCTAAACCATTAACAAATGTAACAATATTCTTCTTATCTACTTGTTGAAAAGCTTTTAACGCCGGAATATTTCTTGATACGCTAAGAGCTTGTCTTAATGTAATTAATCCTTGATAAGAACCATCCCAGTTTCCTATTTCTGGTCCATTAGTATAAGTCCAAGGTTCATCATTAAATAGAGTATAAGTAGAAAAATCATTATATTCAAAACCAGGACCATAATCAAATATTGGTTTAGCGGTACTTCCTGGTTGTCTTAAAGCTTGAGTAGCATAGTTCCAGTCACCAGCAGTTCTATTTCTACCAGCACCAATAGCAACAATTGTACCATCATTAACATTAGTAATAGCAATACCTGCTTGTACTGAATCATCAGCCCAAGTATGATCCTCACCACTAAGTACTTTATTAATACCATCTTGAATACTTCTATCTAGAGCAGTATATATTTTCATTGATACTAATGAAGGATCATCACCAGTTTTATCTTTTACTTCTTGAATAACTGTATCTAAGTAACCTTCATATTCTCCAAGACCAGAGCCACCTGCTAGCATACTTTCAATACTAACATCATTAGCCATATTTTTTTCTTCCTCAGTAATATAACCATGTCTTACCATAAGAGTAAGAACAGTATTTCTTCTTTTTTCAGCAGCTTCTGGATGTTTATATGGATCATATTTATTAGGAGCTTGATACATACCAGCAAGTAGTGAAGCTTCTGGTAAACTAAGTTCAGAAACAGTTTTACCAAAGTAATATTTACTTGCTTCTCCAACACCATATATTCTTCCACCTAAACAGCTATCATTAACATACATTTCTAATATTTCATTTTTACTATATTTCTTTTCCATAAAGAATACGGATAAATAAACATCTTGAAATTTTCTAATTATTTTTTTAATTTTATTATTTTCTTTACTATCTTTCTTTGTTAAATTATTTTTAACCGTTTGCATTGTTAAAGTAGAAGCACCACCAGCATCATCTTTACCCATTAAATTAAGAGCAGTTGCTTTTAAGAATCTAGCCATATCAACACCATTATGTTCATAGAATCTAGAGTCCTCAGTAGCAATTAAAGCATCAATTAATACTTGAGGTAATTCATCATATTCTACAGATTCTCTTTTTTCTGCACCTAAAGTAGCAAATATATTACCATCTTTATCATAAACTACTGTTTGATCTTGATTTTTTAATGCTTCTGGATCAAAATTACCAGTACTTATAACAATATAAATCATAAAAGCCATCGCAGCAAAGACACCAAATATAGCAAGTCCTAATATAATAGTAAGTGCTTTTTTGCCAATACCTTTTTTATCACCAATACTTTTTTTCTTTTCTCTATTATCTCTACTACGAGTAGGCTTGATATTTACCTTAATTTTCTTTTTACTTTTGCTTTTACTTTCATTATTATTACTTTTAGTTTTCTTTTCTTTCTTTTCAACCTTAACCCCTTTTTTTCTATCTCTAGAGCTCACAAATTCAACTTCCTTTCTTTCTGATAAATTTACATTATCATTTTTTTCCCTTTCTTTCTTTTTTAATAATTTAATTATATCGCTAGCTTTATAGTACATAATAACTAGTGGAATACTAATTAATAGAGTAAACAATCCTTTTACTTTAAATACAATAATACTTAAAATTGTTATAATTATAAATAATAATGCAATAATTATATTCATAGTTCTTTAATCATCTTATCTACATATTTAATATAATCTAATCTAGGTGCATATTTTATATCTATTTTATAACAATTTTCTTCAAAGTAGGATAGTGGAATAGACTTTCTATCATTACTATCTATAAATTGAATTAAGTCTTTTCCCTTTAATATATAATTTTTATCTAATAGTGTGAATCTTACTATTAAAAAAACTATACCACCATGTTTTATTACTTTCTTTATATATTCTATTTGATGATTATGAATATTATTGATAGTAAAACTTGTTTTACTTCTTGTTTCTTTGGCATCAAATTCTATATAATAACCTTTATATACTCCATTATAGTCTAGTGTAGATGGACATTCAAAGAAACCATCAGTAACTCGCATATTCTGGTAATTAGTTTTAGTTATCCTAATAGGAGTAGGCTTCTTATATACTAAAGCTATATCATATTCTCGATAATATTTATTGGTTTCATTGATGTCATTTTCAAGAGCCATACCACGATTGGCAAAACTACTATTGAAATTAGTTCTGTAATTCACAAATATCACCTACTTAATTATACTATAAAAATTTAAAAAAATCTATATAAATAGATTAATAAGTTAAAATTATCATTTATTTTATTTTCTCTTCAGCCTGTAGTCTTCCGAGGTATTTTCGAACCTGTAGTTTCGAAAATAAAATTTATTGTATAAAAAAAGACTATGAATTATATTCATAATCAGTTAGTCTAAATCTTTAGTATAGATACCAATCTCTATAAGACCAGATATAAATACTAATACATAAACTATTTTAGTAAGTAAACTACCATCACCAAATAAATATTCAACTAAATTGAAATTAAATAAACCTACTAAACCCCAATTAAGACATCCTATAATACCTATAGTTAGAGCTATTTTATATAATGTATTCATTTTCTTCCTCCTTTTTATTTTTATTTTGTACCAAAAAAGAATAATTATTCATCATATAAGAAATTTAAACTAATATAATTTATCAGAAAGCAAAAAGAGGTGAAAAATGAAAAAAAAATTATTGTTTCTTTTAGTAGGAGGATTATTTCTTTTAGGAGGATGTGGTAAAGCTACTGAGTCAGATATTATTAAAGATTTAACTAAAAAGATTAATAATGCTAATTCTTATTATATAGAAGGTACATTAGAAATAGTTAATAATGAAGATATCTATACATATGATGTTGAAGTATCATATGCTAGAAAAGATAATTATAAAGTAAGATTAGTTAATAATGTTAATAATCATGAACAAATAATTCTTCGTAATTCAGAAGGAGTATATGTAGTTACTCCTAGAATAAATAAAAGTTTTAAATTCCAAAGTGATTGGCCATATAACAATTCTCAAGTATATTTATTATCTCCACTTCTTGAAGATATAACTAGTGATGATAATAGAGTCTTTGAAGAGGTTAAAGATGGTTATAAGTTAACAGTGGCCGCTAATTATCCTAATAATCCTAAACTAGTAAAACAAGAAATATTACTTGATAAGAATAGTAATATTAAATCAGTCACTGTAATTGATAAAGATGGTAATAAACAAATATCAATGAATTATAAAAAGATAGACTTAAATAGTAAGTTTAAAAATAGTTATTTTGATTTAAAAGAAATTATTGATGTTAAAGAAGATAATACTCCTAGTGAAGATAATACTACTACTGAAAATAAAAATACTAATACTAATAATAATAAAGAACAAAAAGATAGTACTAAAACAGAAGAAACTAGTAGTATAGAAGATGTTATTTATCCTATGTATCTTCCTTCTAATACACATTTATCTAATAAAGAGAAGGTAACTAAAGAAAGTGGAGAAAGATTAATATTAACATTTGATGGTGATAATCCATTTATGCTAATAGAAGAGACTATTGCTAAAGAAAAAGAACATTTAATAGTACCTACTTATGGTGACTTAGAATTAATGGCATCTACTGTAGCAATAGTAAATGAAAATTCTGTTAATTGGATTGATAATAATATTGAATACTATGTAGTTAGTGATAAATTATCTAAGCAAGAACTATTAAATATAGCAAGAAGTATATCAGTACTTCCAGTAAGCAAGTAGTTCTTGCTTTTTTCTTTTTTTGTTGTTATACTACTATTGTAGTTGGTGATAGGATGAGAGAGTTTGTTAGTAATTTAAAGGGAGTATGGAAATATATTAAGAGTGATAAAAAGAGTTTGATAATACTTATTTTTGAACATATACTTCAAATAGGTATAAGTATAGTTTTACCTATACTTAGTGCAAAAATACTTATTGAACTTACTTCTAATGAATATATGAGAATATTAGGAGTAGCTATTGTTATGTTAATAGTTGATTTAATAAATAATACTAATCGTTATGTAATGAATAGAATTTCGGCAAGATTATATAGAAATATTATGTCAAGATTGGAAGTCCATTTGGGAAAATGTGTATTAAAAATAGGAAATGATTCTTTAGATAAAAATAGTAATGGTGTATTTATACAAAGAATGACTGGGGATACATCTAAACTTGCAGATATTTTTAATAATTTAATAGGTAATGTTTCTAGTTATATTGAATATATAGGTATTTTGGTAGCAATTTTTGTAGTTAATAAGTTGGTTTTTATTTATGTTCTTTTCTTTGCAGTTATATTATATGTGCTAGAGGATATTAGGACTAAAATGAGAAAACAAGATGATAAAGAATTTAGAAAGTCCAAAGAAAAGGTTTCTGGTTTTATTGGAGAGTTAGTACGTGGAGCTAGAGATATTAAGATGCTTAATAGTGAAAAAGACTTTACTAATGAATTGTCTACTAGAATTGATGATTGTAATGAGAAGATGTTTAGTTTACAAAAAAGAAACCAAAAATATAGAGTTTTGATGTGGGATATTAGTTCATTAGGAAATTTTATTTTAATTGTTTTATTGGTGTTATTATTAAAAGATAAGATATTAATACCTTCAATAGCACTTGTACTATATAATTATTCTGGTAAGATATCATCGTCAGCATATTTTGTAGGTAATTTTTTGGAACAAATAAAAGATTTTAATTTATCTGCTGAAAGAGTGTTTGCTATTACTAATGGTGATGAGTTTAAAAAAGAAAAGTTTGGTAATGTACATTTAGATAAAGTTAATGGAAATTTTGAATTTAAAGATGTTATTTTTGCTTATTCTACAAAGAAAGTTTTGAATAAGTTGAGTTTTAAAATTAATGCTAATGAGACAGTTGCTTTTGTGGGTAAATCTGGGGCAGGTAAAACTACTATATTTAATTTGCTTTGCAAAATGTATGATATAGATTCAGGTAGTATTACGATTGATGGTGTTGATATAAAAAAATTAGATAAAGATTCTATTAGAGGTAATATTACAATTATAAGTCAGAATCCATATATATTTAATATGAGCATTAGAGATAATTTAAAATTAGTAAAAAGTGATTTAACTAACAAAGAAATGAAAGAGGCTTGCAAACTTGCTTGTTTGGATGAATTTATTAATTCATTACCCGATAAATATGATACTGTAATAGGAGAAGGTGGTGTTAATTTATCTGGTGGGCAGAAACAAAGACTTGCTATTGCTAGGGCATTAGTTCAGAAAACTGAGATTATTTTGTTTGATGAGGCTACTAGTGCATTAGATAATGAGACACAAGAAAAAATTCAGACCGCTATTAACAATATGAAAAATGAATATACAATACTTATTATTGCTCATAGGTTATCTACTATTATTAATGCTGATAGAATATTATTCTTGGATAATGGTAAGATAGTGTCTGAAGGTACTCATGAGTATTTACTTAAGAATTGTGATGAATATCGTAAATTATATGAAGCGGAAATTAAAAATAGAAAGTAGAGATTATATATGAAGTACAATATAGAAATTTTAATAAAGAGTATTTTGGCAGGTATTATGATAGGAATAGGTGGAACAATTTATTTATCATTAGATAATAAAATTGTTGGTTCTATATTATTTGCTATAGGATTATTTATAATAGTAGTATATAGTTTTAATCTATATACAGGTAAGATGGGCTATTTAATTAATAATTTTAATAAAAAATATATTAGAGAATTAATAATAACTTTGATAGGTAATTTTATTGGAACTTTTTTTGTTGGTTTTGTATTAAGATATACCAGAATATATACTTCTATTAGTGATAAGGCTAAAGGACTTGTAGATATTAAGTTAAATGATACTTTAATTAGTATATTAATACTATCGTTCTTTTGTGGTATTCTTATGTATCTAGCAGTAAATACTTATAAAGAAGTAAAAGATATTGGTAAGTATCTAGCAGTATTTCTAGGAGTAATAGTATTTATATTATGTGGATTTGAACACTGTATAGCAAATATGTATTATTTCTCAGTATCATCTACTTGGAGTTTAAATACATTATTATATTTATTAGTAATGATACTGGGTAATAGTTTAGGAGGAATACTTATTCCTTTATGCAATAAAGTAATAAAAAAAGGGTAGAAACCTAGTTTTTCTACTCATTTTTTTATTCAATATTTTTAACATATTTTACAATTATGTTAAAATTTATTTATTTTTTAAGTATATCTAGTACATGAGAAGATGCTCCTAGTAGTTCTTCTCTTTCACATATAGATAAATGATATTTATAATATATTTCAAAAGTTTCCTCATCCATTTTATTAATAATTTTTCTTAAGTAGTCAGTAGGACCATCTTGCGATAGTATTTTAACTCTTTTTAAATTTAAAGTATCTTTATAATAATTAATATCTTCTAATCTAACCATACTATATAAATCATCTTCATTAGGAGTAATATGAAAATTATGATCAATAAGATTATTTTTAATATCTTCTTTAATAGTATTTTCCATAAAACCATGAGTAATAATGGCATATTCATTCATATAATAACTAATAAAAATCAAGCCATCTTCTTTAACAATTCTTTTAGCTTCACTAAGAGCTTTTATTTTATCTTCATTACTAATCAAATGATACATAGGACCAAATAGTAAAACAATATCAAAAGTATTATCTTTAAATTTATGTAAGTCTATAGCATTACCTAAATAAGTTTTTACTTTATCACTATTTTTCCTTAATGTCATTAAATTATGTTTTATTAATTCTACTGCTGTTACATCATAACCTTCATTAGCAAGAGGAATAGAGTAGGCACCAGTACCTGCTCCTATATCAATTATTTTAGGATTATCCATAGTATTTAAATATTCATGAATATATTTAGTAGCGGTCCTATATTCAATAATACCATGTCTTCTAGTTAATCTTTTATCTTCATTAAATTTATTATAATAAGTAATTAGATTCTTTTCATTCATAAAAATCACCTGTAAATATCATAAACTAATATTTTAAATAAGTAAATAAATTTACTTTAAAAAAAATAATATCTGTGATAAAATACTAAGAGAAAGAAGGAATATTATGATTTATTTTGATAATAGTGCCACTACATTTGTTGATCCTAAAGTATTAGAAACTTTTAATAAAGTATGTACTGAATATCCAGGAAACTCTAATTCTATTCATAGTCTTGGAGTTAAATCTAAGGAGTTAGAAGAATATGCTACTGAGAAAATTGCTAGATTATTAAATGTAAAACCTAGTGAGATTATCTATACATCAGGAGCATCAGAATCTAATAATACTGTTTTAAAAGGAGTTGCTTCTAGATATAAGAATCGTGGTAATCATATAATTACTACACATTTAGAACATTCTAGTACTATAGAAACAGTTAAATACTTAGAAAGTAAAGGCTTTATAATTGATTATGTTAAAATAAATAAAGATGGATTAATAGATTTAGATAATCTAAAAGAATTAATAAATGATAAAACCATATTAGTAGCTATTTCTTATGTAGATAGTGAACTAGGTATTAAACAAAATATAAAAGAAATGAAAAAAATTATAAATAATTATCCTAAATGTTATTTCCATGTTGATGCTACTCAGGCTATAGGTAAAATAAAAGTAGATTTTAATGATATGGATTTTATGAGTATGTCTGGTCATAAGATATTTGGCATGAAAGGAATAGGCTTACTTATAAAGAAAGATAATATTGTTATTGATAATTTAA
>ERZ826016.2559-NODE-2559-length-14031-cov-3.356182_pt1 | contig 14031 bp, 9 predicted proteins | sample MGYA00519872_ERZ826016 | MGnify/ENA primary metagenome ERZ826016 (study PRJEB31778, sample SAMEA3449218) | human gut metagenome | biome: human gut; feature: human-associated habitat; material: faeces | place: United Kingdom | collected 2010/2012 ... | reverse complement strand
TATCTTCATAAATAAACGAAGCTTCCAATTCCCGTTGCAAAAAACTGTCAGGACTATAAGAGAACCCCTTTTCTTGACGACGTTGGGAATAGAGCTTGATCAGGTCACGAGCAATATCTTTAATTTTACTCTTGGTACGCTCCTTTAGCTTTTCCCATGCACCGGTTCCCAACTTATTCAGTCGGGGAGCTTCTCCATCTTTTCCTTTATATTTGGAAACTTTATGCAAAGAATGAATAGAAACAAAGACCACATCTTCGTTTTGGAAAACCAACTTCAAGACCTCTTGTGTGGTATCTCCATTCGGAATACGCACCAACCCTGAAAAGCGTCCGATACCATGATCAGTATGTACAACATAATCACCCGGAGTAAATTGATTCAATTCTTTCAGCGAAAGAGCCACTTTTCCGGAACGGGCTTTATCGCTTTTCAGATTATATTTATGGAAACGGTCGAACAACTGGTGATCAGTGAAAATACAAAGACGCAATGTACGATCAACAAATCCTTCGTGGAGCGTACGTACTACCGGTGTAAATTGTATTTTATCTCCCCTATCCTCAAATATCGCTTTGATGCGATCAGTTTGCTTCACACTGTCACTACAGATATAGAGTGAATATCCCTTCTCCAAATAATCTTTGAAAGAAGAAGCTACCAGATCAAAATTCTTATGGAAGATAGGTTGTGCTGAAGTCTCAAACATCACGCTAGCATTCGGTGTTCCTGTCGGCTTATTACCAAACTCCATCCGGCGGAAATCAAGAGCACGCAATGTAAATTCACTACCGTCTATCAATTTGCCTTCTAAAGTGATTCCTCCATTTTCTTCCGCTTCCTGTACAGCAATTGCTTGTGGAGTAAGCGCTTCGTCATGTACTGCCTGAATACGTTCACGCAACCAAAGGAAATCACGCATAGCCAGAACAGTATCTTTCGTAAGAAAGTCAAGGAAGGAAGTAGTTACATCACCTGTCACTGCCAAATCCGGGACAATTACTATCCCTTCTTTCTTTTCGTGTGAAAGTTGTGATTCGACTTTAAACGTACGGATACTCTCGACCTCATCTCCGAAAAAGTCGATACGATAGGGATATTCGGAAGCAAAAGAAAATACGTCGATAATGCTACCACGGACAGCATACTGTCCAGGTTCATAAACGTAGTCTACATATTCAAAACCATAACTATGCAGAATGTCAGTTACAAAGGTCAGATCTACTTTCTCTCCGAGATTTAGTTTAAGGGTTTTGTCACTCAATTCCTTTCGCGATACTACTTTCTCTGCTAACGCATCAGGGTAAGTAACAATACACAAGCCCTTTTCTCCTTTTTGCAAACGACTTAGAACTTCGGTGCGCAAAATCTCGTTAGCAGCATCTTTTTGTCCGTACTTAATAGAACGGCGAAATGAAGAAGGGAAAAACAATACACTTTCTGCTCCCAATACCTGTGTCAGGTCATGATAGAAATATCCTGCTTCTTCCAGATCACTCAGAATAAAGACAAAAGGACAAATATCTTGTTTTACCAAAACGGATGAGAACAAGGATGTAGCGGAAGCACACAATCCACCACAATATATGGTCTGAATCGAAGTATCCTTTAATAAACGCTTAAGAACGGCCGTATTAGGATGAACGGCATATTGTTGTTGTAACTCGGTTATTGTCATATCTAAAAAATTACTCTGCAAAAGTACGAATTTTACATGAATCTATCTCACACGAAATGTGCAGATTATGCATACCATATAAAACTAAGTCAGTGAAAACTGAACAAATAAAGTCTGTTTTCACAGCCATTTATCCTTTTCAAAGTTATATTTTTAACAATATATCCAAATTTGACCCGCTTCTATAAAGAGACGATCTACAATCCATAGGATATAAAAAATTCCCTTCCCAACCAAGGATGGTAAGATAGTATATTTACTAATTCCATAATTCATGCAAATCATATTTTCATCTCCTTTCTTTGCAGGTTCTAGATTTTCTTGATAACTTGCCACTGTATTTCTTCTAAATCCGTACAATACATAATTATTTGAAGCTCGGTAACTAAAAACAATCATTTCGAAGGAAAGAAGAAACATTTTTTTTAGTTTAAACCAATAAAATTAAACAGGCTCTCAAACTCTACTAAATAATATACATTAGAATAAAAAAGGAACCTTTTTACAGATATCTCCCAATATCATCGCGTTAAATTATCCTTAGTTCATTCATAACTAAAGGAAAAGAACTATTTTTGTTTTAAAATTTATAGTATTTATATGCAAACATCGGATAGCATCGTAATTATCCCTACTTACAATGAGCGGGAAAACATAGAGAATATCATTCGTGCCGTTTTCGGACTTTCCAAGATATTTCACATTTTAGTCATAGAAGACGGTTCGCCAGACGGAACGGCAACCATCGTAAAAACTCTGCAACAAGAATTTCCCGAACGCCTTTTTATGATCGAGCGCAAAGGAAAATTAGGATTGGGGACCGCTTATATTACCGGTTTTAAGTGGGCTTTAGAACATGCTTACGAATATATCTTCGAAATGGATGCCGACTTCAGCCACAATCCCAATGATCTTCCCCGTTTATACAAGGCTTGTTCGGAAGAAGGAGGAGATGTATCTATCGGTTCACGCTACGTAAGCGGGGTAAATGTGGTCAATTGGCCAATGGGACGGGTATTGATGTCTTATTTTGCATCCAAATATGTACGCTTCATTACAGGCATTCCGGTACATGATACTACGGCGGGATTCGTTTGTTATCGTCGCCAAGTGCTCGAAACGATTGACCTGGACAATATCCGTTTCAAAGGATATGCTTTCCAGATAGAGATGAAGTTTACCGCTTATAAGTGTGGATTTAAAATCATTGAAGTCCCTGTTATTTTCATCAATAGAGAGTTAGGGACTTCGAAGATGAATAGTAGTATTTTTGGTGAAGCCATATTTGGTGTGATTAAGTTAAAAGTTAATAGTTGGTTCCATAAATTCCCACAAAAGAAATGAAACGTACTCTGATTGAAAATGCCGTTATAATTAACGAAGGAAGAAATGTATTAGGTTCTCTGGTCATCGAAGACGATAAGATTGCTGAAATATTGGTAGGCGACCAAAAAACGATTGTTCCTTGTGATGAAATTATTGATGCAACCGGATGCTATCTTCTCCCGGGTGCTATCGACGAGCACGTCCATTTCCGCGATCCGGGACTGACACATAAGGCAGATATTACCACTGAAAGTCGTGCAGCAGCAGCAGGAGGCGTTACTTCCATCATGGACATGCCAAATACGAATCCGCAAACTACAACTTTAGAAGCTTTGAATGAGAAATTCATACTGCTAGCGGAAAAGTCTGCAGTCAATTATTCCTGTTATTTTGGGGCTACCAACAATAACTACACTCAATTTGATCAATTGGACAAACACCGGGTTTGTGGTGTAAAGTTGTTCATGGGGTCCAGTACAGGTAATATGCTGGTAGACCGATTGGCTAGTTTGCGTAATATCTTTGGAGGTACTGATTTGTTGATTGCCGCCCATTGTGAGGACCAAGGAATTATCAAAGAAAATACAGATAAATATAAGAAAGAATACGGAGACGATGTTCCTTTAGAACTGCATCCTGTCATCCGCTCGGAAGAAGCTTGTTACCATTCTTCTGAATTGGCAGTACAATTAGCAAAGGAAGCAAATGCACGTTTACATATCATGCACATTTCTACTGCCAAAGAACTAAGCCTCTTTGAAAAAACTCCTTTAGTACAAAAGAGAATTACTGCGGAAGCCTGTGTATCTCATTTGCTCTTTACGGAAGATGATTACCAGACTTTGGGCGCACGTATCAAATGTAATCCGGCCATCAAAACAGCCAAAGATAGGAAAGCATTGCAAGAAGCCGTTAATAGTGGTTTGATTGATGCTATTGCTACCGACCACGCTCCGCATTTATTGAGTGAGAAAGAAGGAGGAGCTCTCAAAGCCATGTCCGGTATGCCGATGATACAGTTCTCACTGGTGAGTATGTTGGAGTTTGTGGATAAAGGAATCTTTACTATCGAAAAGGTAGTTGAGAAAATGTGTCATGCTCCTGCACAAATGTATGAGATACAAAAACGTGGATTTATCCGGAAAGGTTATTTCGCTGATCTTGTCCTAGTACGACCTGGAAGTGAATGGACTGTTACCAACGACTGCATTCTGAGTAAATGCAAATGGAGCCCACTGGAAGGACATACTTTCAATTGGAAAGTTGAAAAAACTTTTGTAAACGGACATCTGTTATACAGCAATGGAATTATTGATGAAGAGTATCGCGGACAAGAACTATTTTTTGAAAGATAAATAGCTTTTGAGTGTTTCATATAGATGAACACTCTGTTTCATATAGCGAAACAAAGTGTTTCATGCCTTGAAACAAATAGTTTCACCCTATTAAACTAAGTGTTTCAGCCATTGAAACCATAAGTCCCAAACCTTGAAACTAATATCCCGATTCGTTCATTTCAATAATATCATTATAGATCTCCCAATTTCCGGTGATAGGTGATAGATCGGGTGATAGGTTATTTATCAACCTATCACCACTTGAAACACCGATGAACAAATAGATTCAGAACATTGGTGATAGGTTGATAGAGAAAATGCAGTTTTTTCCTATGTAGAAGAAGAATTGGAATAAAACGAATAAATCAGTCTTAACTCGTTTAATACAGTAGTTTATGATATTATCTTATAAAATACATGATGTTGCCCCCTACATTAATTGGATTTACTTTTTCCATGCCTGGGGATTCCAACCACGTTATGCAGCCATTGCCAACATTCACGGTTGTGACGTATGCCGGGCCTCTTGGCTGACAACTTTTCCAGAGGAAGAGCGAAACAAAGCTTCAGAAGCCATGCAACTGTTCAAAGAAGCAAACCGGATGCTCGATATGCTCGATGCAGACTATGAAGTAAAAACAATCTTCAAACTCTGCAAAACTAATTCAGACGGAGATAATCTGGTGATCGAGAAAGAAGAAAATCAAACAATTATTTTCCCACTACTCCGCCAACAAACTCCCAAACGAGACGGTAGTCCTTTCATCTGTCTGAGCGATTTCATCCGTCCTCTATCCACCGGTATTCCGGACACAATGGGTGTTTTTGCTTCCTGTATTGACGCGGACATGGAAGGATTATACGAACAAGATCCTTATAAACATCTACTCGTTCAAACTCTTTCAGACCGTTTGGCAGAAGCTGCCACAGAAAAAATGCACGAATATGTACGTAAAGAATTCTGGGGATATGCCAAAGATGAGAATCTGACAATACCTGACTTATTGATAGAGAACTATCAAGGCATCCGTCCTGCCGTAGGTTATCCCTCCCTTCCCGATCAATCAGTCAATTTCTTGTTGGACGAAATTCTGGATATGAAACAAATAGGAATCAGTCTCACTGAGAATGGGGCTATGCATCCTCATTCTTCAGTTTGCGGCCTTATGTTTGCACATCCCGCCTCCGAATATTTCTCTGTAGGGAAAATTGGAGAAGACCAACTCGAAGACTATGCACGAAGACGAAAGAAAAGTATTGAAGAAATGCGCAAATTCCTGGCTGCCAATTTGCAATAGTCAAGAGTTAGCTCATAATTTACTTTTTTTCGCATAACTAAAACCTAAATTAAATACATTCTACACAGAATGAGAGAATAAATAATTCTCAAATACGCGGAATATGCTACAACGTTTATTTATCTTTTTATTAATCTTTCTGATTCTACCTGACATCTATCTGTATTTCAGATTTATAGTCAAGCTAACGACTAAATGCTGGTTACGCATTCTTTATTGGTTTCCATGTATCTTGCTGACTATGGGAATTACTTATCTGGGATATTTTGCCAAAAATATACAAGCTGAGCAACAGTTCCAGTTAGTAATCGGCTGGTTCTCCATTTTCTTTTTTCTATTTACAGCTCCTAAATTGATACTAGCCCTATGTACACTGGTTGGAGTACCTTTTCATAAATGGCTACGCTGGCCCCGAACTCCATTTATATGTACCGGACTGACATTAGGACTTATCTCTATCATCATTATTATTTATGGTTCTTTTATCGGACGTACACAATTTGATGTCAAAGAAGTCACTTACACTTCTTCCCGTTTGCCACAAGCATTTGACGGATATCGCATTGTTCAATTATCCGACATTCATATCGGAAGCTGGCATGGAAATGTTTCTGCTATTCAGAAGCTAGTCGATCTGGTGAATCAGCAACACCCCGACTTGATAGTCTTTACCGGGGATTTGGTTAATCACCGTACAGTTGAATTGGATGGCTTTCAGGAAATACTAGCCGGATTAAAAGCGAAAGATGGAGTTTACTCCGTATTGGGAAATCACGATTACGGTCCTTATTATCATTGGAAAGATAAGCATGCAGAAGCAGAAAATCTGTCAGACCTCAAACAAAGGCAAGCAGCAATGGGATGGAAATTATTAAATAATGAACATGATATTCTGAAACAAGGTAACGACAGCATTGCACTTATAGGAGTTGAGAACGAAGGCGAACCTCCTTTTTCCCAACATGGTGATTTAACCAAAGCAATGCGGGGTACTGAAGGCATGTTCCAGATTTTGCTGAGCCATAACCCGACACATTGGAGAAGAGAAGTACTTCCTCAATCGAATGTAGACTTAATGTTAGCCGGACATACGCATGGCATGCAAATGAAACTGGGGAATTACTCTCCTGCTTCCTATATCTATCCGGAATGGTGCGGAATGTATTTGGAAAAGACACGAGGATTGTATGTAAATTTAGGAATCGGATACGTCGGATTGCCTTTCCGTTTCGGTGCCTGGCCGGAAATAACGGTGCTTACCCTACGACGGTAAGCACACTTTTTCCATTGACTTTCTTGTGCACCTGTACTTGAACAGAAATACGTTCACTCATTTCTTGTACGTGAGAAATGACTCCGATCTTCCGCCCTTGCATCTGCAATTGTTCCAATGCTTCCATTGCTGCCCGTAGGCTATCTGCATCAAGCGAACCGAATCCTTCGTCAATAAAGAGTGATTCTACTCTCAGGTTATTGCTCGATAAGGAAGACAATCCTAAAGCCAACGCAAGAGAAATCAAAAACGACTCTCCTCCGGAAAGTGAATAAACTGTCCGGACTTCATCACACATATCGCAATCAATTACCTGAAGTGCTAAAGTATTCGGTACTTGCTGTAATTTATATCGTTTAGATAAATAAGATAAATGCCGGTTAGCATGAAACAGCAATAAATTTAAGGTATAGCTTTGTGCAATTACTTTAAACTTCGCACCGTCAGCACTGCCTATCAGTTTATTCAGTTTTGCCCAGCGTTCAGCTTTCAGTTGTTTTTCCGCCAGTTCTTTTGCAATTTGTTCAGCAGTTACTTTGTTTTTTGCTTGTTGCAGTAACCTTGCTGTAACAGAAGCCAAGTTACTCTCAGTATTCGAATTTTCATTCTGTTGCTTTGCAATAGTTTCCGGCAACTGATCGGGAAATTCGATATGTTTTTGTTGCTCCTGCAATTCCTTTATTACGATAGAAAGTTGTTTCTTCTCTCCTTGTAAGCCGGCAAGACGATTCTGTGCCGTCTCCACCTCTTTCCGGCTTTTTTCCAAAGCTGCATTCAGTTCCTTCTCTCTTCTGATAACGGCAGCTTCCGCCTCGTCCACACTCTTTCCCTTTAATAACTGTGATCTTTCCAACCGAAGTTCTTCCAATGCTTCTGCAATTATATCGAACCTACCCTGTTCAGTAGTAACAGCAGTTTCCAAAATAGCCAACTGCTCTTTGGCAGAAACAGCTTTCTGGATCGCCAAACGGTAACGAGAGACATTCTCATGTAAAGCTGTACAATGAGTGCGCATCTGTTTGATCTCTTCATCATTCCGTTGCCATTCTGCGTAAAGATTACCATATTCAAGAATTCGTTCAGCCAGCTCCTTCAACTGATTCTTTATCTGCTCCTCATTCCCACCTTTCGGATTTTCTTGTTGCAAAGCTGCTAATTGTGTTTTTAATTGCTCTTCCACACGTTTCAAATGAGCTAAATCCCGTTGCAAAGCAATGTTCCGGTTATTGATTTGTTGATAAGTTGCAACCGTCGCATTATATTCCTGTTCCATACTTCGGAAAAGAGTATCTACCACTTCTTGCTCCTGATGATATGGATGCGTTGTACTACCACAAACCGGACATGCCTCTCCTTCCTGTAACTGTTGCCGCAAAGCTTTTACATCCTTCCCTACTGCCATACGAGCATTTTCATAAAGGCGTTGAATTGTTTTTAAAGCAACCTCCTGTTCAGCCAATTGTTGTGCACAGACAATAGTCTCTTTATCCAACTTCCCTATATCCTGTTTGGTTTTCATTTCAGTTTCAGTCAGTTGGCGTATATTCTGTAGCCGTACTAATTCATTTTTCAGCTTACTTTGAGTATCTACCAGCGACGGATAGCCGAAAGCATTTAATCGGTTCTGGCATTCCTCATGCACTTTCAGACGGTTCTCCAATAAATCTTCTTCCTTTTGGAGAATCTCTTCTACTTGCTCCAATTCCAAAGTCTCTCCTTTCGCATGGTTCAATAAAAGATTCATCGAATGATATGACATTTGTAACTGACTTGTAGCAGATTGAACTACCTTTCCATATTCTGTTACCCGTAGGCGTGCATCCTGCAATATCTTTTGCGACTGGGCATAGCCGGTTTGTTGCGATTGAATCTGTATATCCAATTGACGAGCTTTCTTCAAATCTGGTTGTATCGCCTCCCACTGTGTTTTAAAATGAATCAATCCCTCCTCCTGCAATTGCAACGATCTTTGCAAAGACACTATTTTCTCTTGTCCGGACTGTTCTTCTTCCTCTTTTTTCTTCCATAGCTCCTCTTGTGTTTTCAGTGAACGAACTATATTTAATTGAGTATTCAAGTCTCTTAACAAGTTAATTCCTGCATCACGTCTATCTGTCAATTGCTCCTTCTCTTTTTGTAAGGCGAGGAGTTCGTCTTCAGGCATTAATTCAATCACACTCATCCTACTATGAATGAGAGCCACTTCCTCCTGTGCAGCCTTATTCTTTGCAAAAACTTCCTGCGAAATTCTGGAATAAATACTTGTACCTGTAAGCTTTTCAAGCAATTCAGCTTTTGCCGTACCTCTGGATTTCAAGAAAGTTGCAAAATCATTCTGAGCCAATAATACCGTCCGGGTAAATTGCTCATAAGTCAATCCTACCAACTCTACCAACTGGGCCAACAGTTCTTTTTTAGTGCCCTGATATTCTTGATCCGTATCCAAGTCCTTCACCTCCAACACCTGTGGCTGCAAAGAACCATTCGATTTAGATCTAGTCCGCCTAACCGACCAACGAGAGCGATACCGATGTCCGTCCACTCCTTGAAAATCAACTTCCGCATATCCTTCTCCCGTTCCCCGACGAAGTAAGTTCCTTACATCAGACTGGTTAATCTGATTATCTCCCACATCTGAAAGAGGAATACTCTCTACCGAATTTGCAAAACGAGGAGCTTTATCATAGAGGGCAAGACACAAAGCGTCCAGTAAAGTAGACTTTCCTGCACCTGTCGGTCCGGAAATAGCAAATATTCCCGCAGAGCGAAGAGGCTCTTCCGTAAAATCTATTTCTACACTTCCTTCTATCGAAGTAAGATTCTTCAATCGAATCGCTATTATCTTCATCCTTCTTCCTCCTCTTCTTTACGAGTTGCCGACACATATGCTTCCTGAAATAATTCAGTCAATTCACCAGGCATATCTGTCTGATAGCTCTTCTCAAACACAGATTGTACTATTTGTAAAGGAGACATTTCCTGTAAGCCTTTCATCCAAACATCATTTTCTTTTTCTACTTTACCTTCATCTTGACGATAAGTAGAAACAATACGAGCCAAACGGTAATTCTTATCTGCCAGTGCCTCTTCAACTTGCTGACGGAGCATAGGCTCAGGTTCATCCAACAAGACTTTTACTTCCAAATAAGGAGTTTCACCATTTATTACAGGCAACTCTCGTAAAGTCTTCAACACTGATTCCGGCTGCTCCGCTTCTCCATTCGGTACACTCACCAAAGAAACCGATTTCGGACCCTCAATCCGCTCTATATCAACTGTACAACCTTCATCAAAGGTTACCATCACAACCCCATGATGATAATATTTCTCCGCAAATGACATCGGAATCGGACTTCCTGAATAACGTACATTCTCTCTGCCGGAGACACGTTGTGCTTTATGAATATGCCCCAAAGCAGTATAAGCTATCTGCTCAGTAAAAACCTCCGGAGACACACATTCCAAACCACCAATAACTGTCCGTTCACTATAATCTTTTTCCGCAATCTCCGAACCTGTAGCCTGTAGATGTCCTATTGCCATAATAGACTGTCCCCCCTTCCTACGCTCCCATGCTCTTTGCAATAGTTGTGTATAAAGCTTACGAACTCCCTCTGCATAAGGATTACCATCCGTCTGTACAACCGGATAATCTCCTTGCCGCAAGAAAGGAACTGCCATACAAAGCAATTCCACTTCCCCCCGACGATTCTTTAATTCTATTATTAAATGGTCATAATCAATCTCTCCTCCATCCAGTTTCCGCACCACTCCTCTTACCTCTGTCCGCATAGCCTGTAACAGTGGCAAAGGAGCCTCTAATCGTGCCGCAGAATCATGATTTCCAGCTACGATAACAATTTGCAGGTTTGGATTTTCAGCTGTCACCCGATAGATAAATTGGTAATACATTCGTTGCGAAGTTGCAGAAGGATTGGAAACATCAAACACGTCTCCGGCAATAATCAATGCATCGATCTCCTTATCACGGATCTCTTTTGCCAACCAATCCAGAAATATAGTATGTTCTTCCGTACGGTCATAACCAAAGAAAGTTTGCCCCAAATGCCAATCAGCTGTATGTAATATACGTATCATATCATTCTACTTCTCATATAATAATAGACAAAAATAGCACAAACAAAAAGATTATATAGCATCTACCTATGGTTTTTACCGATTTATCAAGTATCTTTGTTACAAATAATTTTATTGTACAGCAATGAATCCACAAAAAATGATCAGAACATTCTTATTTTTGTCAGTAATCTGCCTACCTTTTATATTAAAGGCTCAAGATTCAAAGCCACTTCGTTTAGGAGTAGCAGGTGTATCACATGGACACCTTCATGAAGTAATTATCCGTATGGATAGGGGTGATTTTGAAATTGTAGGAGTTGCAGAACCGGATGAACAGTTAAGAGCGAATAATCCACTTCAAAAAAAACTGGACTCCTCCCTTTTTTATGCAGATCTAGGAGAAATGCTTGATAAGACAAGACCTGAAGTTGTTGTTGCTTACGGCTCTATTTACGATCATCTTGCCGTAGTAGAAGCTTGCGCTCCACGCGGTATCCATGTGATGGTAGAAAAACCTTTGGCAGTCAATATGAAACACGCCAACCGAATGGCAGAACTAGTACGTAAAAACAATACATTGTTACTCACCAATTATGAAACGACTTGGTATAATACAAATCATGAAGTTTATCGTTTAATAAAGAAAGATAATGCGATAGGCAGAATAAATCGTATAGAAATATATGATGGGCATGAAGGTCCCATTGAGATTGGTTGTGGAAAAGAATTTACCGACTGGCTGACTGATCCCAAGCTAAATGGTGGAGGTGCTGTGATCGATTTCGGTTGTTATGGCGCCAATCTGGTTACCTGGCTAATGGATGGAGAAAAGCCTGTTAGCGTTTATGCCGTTCTGAAACAGTTAAAGCCGGATAAATATCCAAAAGTAGATGATGATGCAACGATCCTAATTGAATATCCTTCGGCAACCGTACAAATTATGGGATCATGGAACTGGCCCAAAGGACGAAAAGATATGCATATTTACGGTAGTAAGGGATATATTTATCAGGATACACCTACATCCATGCGTATATTTACCAACCGGAAAGAGACAACTTCACAGCCTCCCAAACTGAAAGCTCCATACAATGATTCTTTCTATTATCTAAAAGCCGCCGTCCGTAAAGAAATCCAAGTGCTTCCTACTGATTTGTCCTCGTTGGAAAATAATTTAGTCGTTGTTAAAATACTTGAGTCTTCTATCAAAAGTGCTAAAAGCGGTAAGCCAATCCGTTTTTAATTATTGTATTTATTATTTTTTATCATCATGACAAAAAGAGAAGTAGTTCGGTTTTTTATTGGATTGGCATTGAAATCAAGGATTTTTTCGTAAGTTTGCAATGTATAAAAAATACAACCCATGAAAATACTATATTATATTTATCAGATTTGTATAGCTTTACCGATCTTATTAGTATTAACGATTCTTACTGCAATTGTTACCATTGTAGGCTCTTTAGTGGGAGGAGCTCATTTCTGGGGATATCACCCGGGGAAAATATGGTCGCAGTTAATTTGTCTTTTTCTTCTTATCCCTGTAAAAGTTTATGGTCGTGAGAAATTACATGATAAAACTTCTTATATCTTTGTCCCCAACCACCAAGGTTCTTTTGACATTTTTCTAATTTATGGTTTTATTGGAAGAAACTTCAAGTGGATGATGAAAAAAAGTCTCCGCAAACTACCTTTCGTAGGCAAAGCTTGTGAAAGTGCAGGACATATTTTTGTGGATCGTTCCGGCCCCAAAAAAGTATTGGAAACAATTCGGCAGGCAAAGGACTCTTTGAAAGATGGAGTATCTCTGGTAGTATTCCCTGAAGGTGCACGTACCTTTACCGGACACATGGGATATTTCAAAAAAGGCGCTTTCCAACTGGCGGATGACTTGCAACTGGCAGTAGTTCCTGTCACCATAGATGGTTCATTCGAAATACTTCCGCGTACAGGCAAATGGATACATCGTCATCGGATGATTTTGACTATCCACGATCCAATTCCTCCTAAAGGGAAAGGGATAGAAAACATCAAAGCGACAATGGCAGAAGCTTATACAGCCGTAGAAAGTGCGTTGCCGGAGAAACATAAAGGAATGATTAAAAATGAAGATCAAGACTAGTAGAAACCAAAATCCATGTATTGAATTTATGCTTTCAATACATGGATTTTTTTCAAACATATTCTAAATCTTTCCGATTTCCTTATTTCTTCATCAAACTATTCTGTTCCATCCGTTGATGTTCCTCTATCAACTTCATGTTTTCTTTCGCTTTCTTCAGATATTCCTTCACCATTTTGTTATCTTTGAAAGAATAAGGAGCATCTTTAATAATATCGTCAATCTGTGGAGTCATGACAGGATAAGGCAGTGAGTTACAAAGCATAATAAACACATTCGGTCCCAATACATTCTCATAATTATCGGAAATGAATTTCTTCACATACTTATTCATCTCATTTACAAGTGAATCTCCTTCTGAAACCATTTGTCGGTGTATTTCTTCATAGTCAGCACCGTCCATTACCATACGAGTCTCTTTCTGTTCCAACTCTTCGATACTTACTTCCAATTCGTTCTTCTTACGAATAAACTCATATAAAGCAGTATTCAAAGGTGTACCTTCCGCTTTTATCTCCATATTACTGATCGTAACGGTAACTTTACCTCTCTCCAACACAATAGGCATAATGCTTTCATCATCCATATAAAGAGTTACCATCTGTACGGAATCCATTTTACCCTTCATCGAAAACAAACCATGAATTACTTCCGCCGAATCGATTTTAAGCAATTCCCCATCTTGGACCGTCTTCAAATATAATTTTTTTCCATCCAAGCTGTTCACCGATGAAGTTCCTTCTATCTTATACGTATGTGTACATGATGCAATAAAAGGAAGTAAAAGCAATATAGGCAAAATTTTATTCACGTTCATCTATGTGTTATTATATCTGGGTACAAAGGTACAACTGATTCAGAATCAAAAGAAACATTTTATCAATATTTAAAACTTGTAAGACTCTTTTCTTTAATAATCC
>ERZ826016.2554-NODE-2554-length-14101-cov-3.706892_pt1 | contig 14101 bp, 19 predicted proteins | sample MGYA00519872_ERZ826016 | MGnify/ENA primary metagenome ERZ826016 (study PRJEB31778, sample SAMEA3449218) | human gut metagenome | biome: human gut; feature: human-associated habitat; material: faeces | place: United Kingdom | collected 2010/2012 ... | reverse complement strand
TTAATTTTAGAAAAAGTAGATAATCATATACCAAGAATAGACTAGAAAGGAGAATAAATATGATAGATATATTAAAAAGTAATTTACCCTTAGAATATCAAAATTTTTGGTATGATATAGGAGTAAAACTACAAAAACATATTAACGGAGTAGTACAAGTATTAGTGTTTGGTAATGATATAAATATTAAAATATTTATAGAAAAATTTAATTATGTTATATATTTTAGTTTTCCATATACTTTAAAAGAAAAAGGAATATTACAACATATATTAAATGGGGTACAATTTAAAATATATGAAGAAGTATTTAAGAAAGGAGAATAAAAATGGAATTAGAAATAGTAATAAAACTAGAATACAAGGGCGTAACATACGAAAGCAAATTTGAATATTTATACAATGCAAAATTGACATTAGACGCAAATATAAGTATAATAGAAAATATAATAGATAGTAAAATAATACTACCATTTTATAAGAAGGGGGAATAAATATGAATAAAAGTGAATTTATACCAACAATAGCACCATTAGTACAAGCAGAAAACAAAAAAAGGGGTTATCCTTTATTTTCAAGCGTAGTAATCGCGCAAGCAATATGTGAAAGTGGTTGGGGACAAAGTAAAATAATGATGAAAGCAAATGCAATTTTTGGGATAAAAGCAACATCTAGTTGGAAAGGTAAAGTATATAATGCAAATACTCAAGAGTGTTACGACGGAAGTACATATACAAATATTACAGCTTGTTTCAGAGCATATAACAGTTTAGCAGAAAGTATATCAGATTATTTCGACTTAATAACAAAATTAGAAAGATACAGAAAAGCAACAGTAGCAGAAACACCGTTAGAGTGTATAACAGCAATAAAAAACGGGGGTTATGCTACAAGTCCAACATATATAAATACTATAATGTCAATAATCAATAGTAACAATTTAACAAAATATGACAATGTGGAAAATGTGGAAAACTCTGTTGATAATTCAAAAAATTATATAGAATACATAGTAAAAAGCGGGGACACATTATCAGAAATAGCAGAAAAATATAATACAACATACCAAAAAATAGCAAAAGATAATAATATTAAAAACCCTAATTTAATATATCCAAATCAAAAATTAAAAATATATACAAATGTTTCACAAGAAACAAATGAAACAATATACATAGTAAAATCGGGCGATACATTATCAGAAATAGCGCAAAAATTTAATACAACATACCAAAAAATAGCAAAAGATAATAATATTGCAAACCCTAATTTAATTTTTCCAAATCAAAAGTTGGTGATTAAATAATGGCATTATTAGAAAGAACACGGGCAGTATGGGAATTATTGGGGTAATACATACGATAGTTCGCAAGCTTTAACATTAGAACAAGAGCAAGTAAACGCACGTTATATATGGGCTTATTTACAAGCTAAGGGCTGGACTTTAAATGCAGTAGCTGGCGTATTAGGTAATATGCAAAGTGAAAGTAGTATAAACCCTCGGACGTTGGGAAAGTAACGTAGTAGGTGGCGACCCGACAGCACACGGATACCGGCTTAGTACAATGGACGCCATATACTAAATATACAGACTGGATAGTAAATCAAGGTTTTAGCGACCCGTCAGAAATGGACGCTAACTTATATAGGATAATTTATGAAGTAGAAAACAATATACAATGGATAGCGACCAGTACTTATAATTATAGTTTTTACGAATTTACACAAAGTACTGATACACCATATAATTTAGCGCTAGCTTTTTTAGCGAATTATGAAAGACCAGCAGACCCTAACCAACCAGCAAGAGGAACGCAAGCAGAATACTGGTACGAATATTTGGGGGGTTTACCACCAGTACCAACAGTTACAAGAAAACGCAAGAAATTTCCTTGGGCTGTATTAACAAATAAAATAAGAACTAAACGAACATTTTTTTAAAAATGTTCGTTTTATTATTGACAAAATTTTAATTTTATGCTTATAATTTTAATAGATACTAACGAGAAAGGAGAAACGAAATGGATATTTTACAATTACTGGGTAGTTATTGCTTTCCTATTGTAGCGTGTTTAGGTATGGGCTGGTATGTTAAATACATAACAGATAAAAATATGGAAGAAACAAGTACATTAAATGCACAGCATACAAAAGTTATGCTAGCATACAAAGACGAATTAAAAGACGCTATAAACAATAATACATTAGTAATGCAACGATTATGCGATACAATGGAAGTAAAAAAAACAAGAACAAAGAAAAGTAAAAAAGGAGAGGAGGAGAAAGAAAATGAAGCTTAGTAAAGAAGAATTAAAACAAAAAGTTAATGAACTTGTAACAGATAACGAAATAGCAATACAATTATTAGAAGACATAGAAGACAGTATGGAAGTAGGCGAAGTAGATACAACTAAAATAGACGAGTTACAAGCAAAATTTGACGATTTACAAGAAAAATACAAACAAAGATTTTTAAAAGGCGACGACAAAAAAGACGCCGAAAACAAAAAAGAAGAAGTCGACGAAGAATTAGAAGAAAAAGAAGTAATCGACATAAAAGAAATTTAATAATAGAAAGGTAGGAAAATAAAATGGCTTTAAACAAAGTTTTAAAAGTTAATAACGATAGCGAGCTTTTATCATTTATTATAAATACTACACCAGAGCTAGCAAGTGAAATAGATTTACCAGTACAAGGCGAAAGTATAGCGCCAATAGGTAAATTGATAATGTCAAATGAAAGATATAAAAATGCTTTCTTAAATACAATAAATTTAATAGGTTTAACTGTAATTGATAGAAATTACTGGGAAAACCCTTGGGAAGTTTTTGCTAACAGAGGTACTTTACCTTATGGGCAAACAGTTAGAGAATTGATAGTAGATATAGCAAACGTTTATGATTATAACGAATTTGCAAATGACGTAGACCATTTCTTAGAAAATGTAGTACCAAACGTATATAATTATTTACACGAAATTAATTACCAAAAATTTTATAAAACTACAACATCTGACGAACAAATGGCAATGGCTTTCAATACAGAAGGGGGCTTATTCGATTTAATCGAAAAAATAGTAGGTTCTTTATATGAAGGTTATAAATACGATAAATATATAGCAGATAAATATATGTTATGTAGAAGAATTATAGACGGAACTATTACAAGTGTTAAAATTGACGATTACGCAAACTTAACACCAAGACAAAGAGTAGCGAAGTTAAAATCTATATCAAATTTAATGACTTTTAGAAGTCCAAACTATAACCCAGCTGGCGTAAGAGTTTCAACACCATTTGATAATCAAATAGCTATTATCAATACAGATTTTGAAGCTGATATGTCAACAGATGTTTTAGCAACTTCTTTCTTCCGTAACGAAGCAGAAATGAAGTCAAGAAGTGCTTTAATAGACGGTTTCGGAAATCACGACGAAGCAAGATTACAAGAATTACTTGGAGACGCATACGTACCATTTACAGAAGCAGAATTAACAGCACTAAAAAATATACCAGCAGTAATAATAGACGAGGAATTTTTCCAAGATTATTCTTACGCAATGGATAATAACGCAGATACTAAAATGACTGATTTCTATAACCCTGAAACATTAAAAAGAAATCATTGGTTACATACTTGGAAAGTACTTTCTACTTCTCCATTTAAACCAGCCGTTGTATTTACAATAGATACTCCAGCTGTAACAGAAGTAGCAGTAAACCCAAGCGAAGTATCAGCTAGCGCTGGTTTAGATGTGCAATTACAAGCAGTTGTTACAACTACTGGTTTTGCTAATAAAGCTGTAACTTGGAGTATAACACAAGACCCAGAAACAGACCCAGCAAAAAAAGCGACTGTCGACTTAAACGGAAAAGTACATATTCCAGCTGGACACGTAGCAACTACACCGGACGAACTAGTAATAGTAACAGCTACAAGTGTATATGATAATGAACAAAGTGGAACAGCAAGTATAACAGTTCTTTAATAAACAAACGGCTGGATATAAAATCTAGCCGTTATTATTTTATAAGAAGGGAGAAAGAAAATGAAACGTAAACTAATAAATTCGCAGTTGTCTAATTTTAAAACTTACGAAATGTATAAAAGACAATTACTTACACTTGCCGAAAATGTGTTTGAGTTTTCAAATATGCCAAAATATATAGATACGGCATACTTAAATAAAACATTATTAAGACAAGGAAGTATAGCATTTTTTGTAGACGAAGTATTAGGACTTTTAGCTTTACCATATCAAAATATTGGTAAATTAGATGTATACGGAAGACCTACAAGCATACAAGTAACATCACAAAACGGATACACTAAACTATTAAAAAATCAAGACGACTTCGTTATAATGTACGATAATAACGGACGCTATCCATTATGGTTAGATATATTACAATATAGTGAGCGTATAGCGTTAGACACTAGAACAACAGATATAAATATAGCACAACAAAAAACGCCTAGGTTTTGGAAAACAAAAACAGAAAAAGTAAAATCAATACAAGACTTAGTAAATAACGTTGACGGTATGGAAAATACAGTTATTTCATACGACGACTTAGACTTAGACGATACAACATTAGTATTAGCGCCAGCACCTTTCGTAGCAGATAAAATAGACGAACACAAAGAGAAAGACTGGAACGAATTTTTACGACTTATTGGAATTGCTAATATGAATTTTCAAAAGAAAGAGCGTAATATACGCGACGAAGTATTAGCAAGCCAAGGGGGAACAGTTGCAAGTAGATATAGTCGTTTCGAGCCTAGAAAAAAAGCGATAGAAGAAATTAACGAAAAATTAGCAAATAAAAAATTAGTTAATGGAAAACAAGCAATAGAACAAAAAATAGAAGTAAAATACTACGACGGTATACCAACTAGCGTAGAAGAAATAGAAGACGTCTACGAAGACGAGGAAGGAGAGAGCGAAAATGATACCATATTATAACGGTTTATTTATGTTTTATCCTTTTTTACCACCTAATTGTAGTAAACCACCTACTTTATATTCTATTTTAAATTCTATCGTAAATGGAGATAAAGAGGAAGAAGACTACACAAAAATAAAAGACTTAGCAAAAGAAGGACGAACAACTATTTTTAATTTTGAATATCCTTTATCACAATATTTAGATAAAGAAAAATTCGAAACAATGATATTAAATCATTATTTACAACGTAGAATTGGTTTTGAAACTGTAACAGCTTTTAGAATACAACTAGACGTAAAACTAAACGAAATAATGCCATTATACAATAAAATGTTTAACGCATTAGAAAATTGGGAAATTTTTAACGACGGCGAAGTTACTACTAGAACTGGTACAGATAATACAACATCACAAAATACAAATAATACAAGTAATACACTAGAAAATACTTCTATAACAAGTACAGAAGATGTATCAGATAGAAGAAATAGCGAACTACCTCAAAACCAACTTGAAGATTTAAGAAACGGAAGTTATGTTACTAATTATAGTTATGATACAAACACAAATACGGGTAATGATAATTCACATAGCGAAGGAACATCACAAGCAACAAATCAAGGTACAGACAATAAAATATATAATGAAACAGTAACAAGAACACCAGCAGATAAAATAGCAATTTTAAAAGAAATGCAAGAAAATATAAAATCAATATATAGTTTAATCTATAAAGAGTTAGACTGCCTATTTTATAGTTTAGTTTAGAGAGGAGAAAGAAAAATGAATAAATTTGAATATAAAAATTTAACACCTTTTAAATGGTTTGTATTAGAAAATTTCCCTTTTATTGAAGCAGATTTTGACGCGTTAACAGAGTGGCAATTATTCGGTAAATTGGGTAAAGAAATGAATAAAATAATAAATAGCGAAAATACATTAGGAACACAAGTAGAAAATGTTACAAATGCTTTTATAGAATTAAAAAATTTTGTTAATAATTATTTTGATAATTTAGATGTTCAAGAAGAAATAAATAATAAATTAAATAATTTAGTAAATGACGGAACTTTACAAAATTTAATAACTCCATATTTTGAAAATTTAACTAATGAAGTTAATAATCTTGAAATTACAAAAAGAAATAAATCTGACTTAATTGGTATGAACGATTTAACACAAGAAGTTAAAGAAGCTATGACAGGTGGTAGTGTTGCTGTAATAGGAAAACAAAGTGTTACAAATGCAACAGTACAAGATTTTGCAATAAGTCCAAATAAATTAAATTTTGTAGAAGTACAAAATAATAATTTAGTTGATATGTCTTTAGTAAATGATTATTATTATAATACAAATGGAGAAATAATTGAAAACGGAAATTATGTTTCAACAGAATTTATTCAAGTAGGAGAATATACACCAGAAGAAACTATTTGGCGTTCAAATCTTACAAATGGTGGTTATATTTTATTTGATGAAAATCAAGAGTTTATTCAATTTGTAGCAACTACAACACAATTGATAATTCCCGTTGCAAATGTTTCATATATTAAAATGAATATATTAAAATCTATACCACACTATGACAATATATATTTATGTAAAGGAACTAGTAATAATTATATAATTAATAAATTAAAAAAACCAACACATTTTAAAAATAATAGTATTCTTGTACCAACAGAAAATTTAATAGGTAATAGTATATTACCCGAAAATACCTCTTTTATAGAACATATTACAAATAATTTATTTAATAAAAATTTTATAAATACTGATGGTTATTTTAGTAATAAAGGTATGTATGATACTAATGAAAGTGGCAACTTAACTGAGTATGTAAGTGAAATTATGGAATTGCCTATTTATATACCAAATGAAACCGTATTTTATCAAGGAAATGGTACCGGCTTTATTAATTTTTATGATATTAATTTTAATTGGATAGGTGGTTTAACATCTCCAAATACTTCAAATTTTACAATTCCATATAATAACGCTGTATATATAACTAAGTCATTAAGAAAATCAGAAGTAGAAAATTATTATTTGATACAAGGAACAAATAACTTAATAGATTATTATCGATTAAGAGATAATATACAAGTATCAAATATTAATAATTCAAAATTATATAATAAAATTATTGGATATTTAGGCGATAGCATTACATACGGTTTAGGAGTTAGTAGACCATATCCTACTGTTATTGCAGAAAATAGTGGTTCTACATCTATTAATTATGGTATTTCTGGTAATTCTATTGCAAAAGCTGGAGAAAATGCACAAGAAAATGCACAAGAAAACCCTATGTGTATTAGATATGCTAATATGGATAATAACTTAGATTATGTAGTTGTTTTTGGTGGTACCAATGATTATGCTTATCAAATACCTTTAGGAGATGAGAACTCAAATAATATAGAAACTTTTAATGGGGCTTTAAACACTCTTATTACTGGTTTAATTGAAAAATATCCGGGAAAACCTATATTATTTTTAACACCTTTATATAGAAATTTAACACACGAAACAGGTTATAAATTTATGGAATATGTAAATGCTATAAAAAATAGATGTGCTTATTATTCTATACCATATTTTAATTTAACAGATAGAAGCACAATAAAATCGTTAATAGATAAAATTAATGATATGTACTATGTAAATGGCGATAGATTACACCCTAATAATGCTGGACAAGAAATAATTGCTAGAATAATACAAAATCAAATTGAATTAATTTAAAAAAGAGAAGTTTTTACTTCTCTTTTTAATTGTTTCACGTTAAACAATTATATTATTTAAGCTATAATTTCCAACATTTCCGTGATTATGCCATATAGTAACACCACGTCTACAAGCATTATTTATTATTTCCATATATTTACTTGGTACTTCGCCGTATCCTATTTCTTCACTTGACCCAATTTCTACATAGTTCCAATATCTACGACCAGTAATATTAGGTAATTCCAAACTTTTTATTGCATATCCGAAATCGTGTAAAGTAATCGTCTATTATTTTTAAATATTCTGTCTTTGCTCTTAAATGATGTATAGCAAATATATTTTGTCTTGAGGCAAAATTCACATCTCCAGCATTATTACCACCAGTAATAGAAGGTAATAAACTAGCTTGGTAAAATTGCCCTATTGTATTTGCAACTGTTCCAGCTATTGATAATACAGCTGGTGCTAATGTTCCACCACTTGCTAAAGATACACCAACCCCAGCAGTAGCTAATAAAACATTAGTAGCTATATTAATACCGTTTTGTGTTAACCAGTTTGTGAAAGCGTCAGAAGACCAAGAACAAGTTGGAAATTTTGATAATGGTAATGCTTCGTCGTAATTTCTATCTATATTTTTATAACCTCTTGGCACTAAACGTATTGAAGCACCCACAGAAATTGCGCACTCTAATTCTACTATTGGATTTTCTGCTATTTGATTATTTAATATAAAATCTTCATATTTATATATATTATAATTTCCTACATTATTGCTAATTAACATATAATTATACGGATAAACAAAACATTTATTATTTTTTGGAACAAAATCATTGTACCTATTTACTTTAATAAAATTATAAGCTAATGTTATTGCTCTAGTACTTGAATTTAATAGGTAAAAATGATAGTTTCCAAATACTTGTCCAGTGGTTTCATATCTTGTTGTACCTATTGCGTCTACTAAATATTTAGGTAATATATACATATTTTGTATACTATCAATTTTTTTTGCTTCGTTTACTTCGCCTAAAAAATTTTCTATATTAGGTAACCCCACACTACCTTCATAAGCTTCAAATAAAAATAACCAAGACCCCGAAAGTGAGCCATTAATTTTAGTAACTCCAACAAAATCTTTTTTTGTTATAGGGTTATAAGTACCTTCTATAACATAATAAAATTGGTTTCTATCTTCTTCGGTATCAATAACCGGAAAACCTTCGTAACTTTCTTCAATTATTTCGCCTACGTCTAAATTTTCGGGTATTGTATGTAAACCTATTGTATCGTCGTTTACGTGTTGTCTATTTATAAAACACGTTTTCTTTTCCCATTTATCAAACCAAGTAGACCAAGCGTCTACTGTAAATGTTATTTCTGTGTTTTTATCTCCTTTGTATATAACGTCGTCTATCCAAGCAAAAAACCATTTGTTAGAATAGTCGGGGTTTTGAAATGCGATATAGTTTGCTTGTAAACATTGTGCATAAGTAAACCCAGCCATTATAGTTCCCGTGTTTCTTAAAAAAGAATAATTTTCAGCTTGCGCGACTAAATGTCCTTGACTTCTGCATAATTCTAACATTTGTGCTTCTGTATAGGAAAGTACGTTAGTATATTGTCTGTCAATATTTATATTTTTTACTAATATAATTTTACTATTCATTTTCTATCTCCTTATCTGAAAATCTATAACTTGTTTAAAGTCTGTACCTACCATATCGTTAGCATAAAAAATTTTGTTTTCCTTAAATGTCATAAACAAGTTACGTAGTTTTTCGTTTTTTATTGATATATTGTATATATCTCTTTGCCAGTATCTAGATACTTTTATAACATCAGAAAATACAATTATTTTATTAGAAAATTCTTTATAATATGGACGGATAAACCAAATCGGACTTGTTTTTTCTTCCTTATCTACTATGTATTCGCATAAAAACTTGAAACTTTGATATTGAAAGCCGAAACGATATAATACATTATAATTATTATAACTTTTTGGCAAATGTGGTTGTGGGTGCGTTTCCCAAGCCCCCGTATTTATCATTTTGGCGTTAGTTCCAATAGTTCCCGAAGTTTTGCCAGTAGATAAACAATATTCAAGCGCTATCTTAATTGGTGGGTTTCCTTCTACTACGTCGGGTATTTCTTTTACTTGTATTGTACCTTGTTTTTGTGCGCTAATTATCTGATGTAAGCCCCAGTCGTTAATATAGGGGCATACCCTAGAAATTGTATTACCTACTAGCCATAATCTTACTTTTAAACGTTTTCTATCTACTGTCGCATAAAAATTCATTAGTTTATTACTTTCATTAGGTAAATAAGTGCTACGGCTCATAAATTCTTCAAATATAATATCTTCTACATCTAAATAACTTGCACCGGCGTAATTTTGTTCTGTCGATAATGCTACTACATAGCCTATTTTATCAAATCTTTTAGTTTTACCCGTTTCGTTATCATATATCGATAAATATAAATTTTTTCTATATAATGTTATACAATTATATTTTCCCTCTGTTAATTTTGCTACGTCTACATCTTGAAAATATTGTTCTATTTTCTCGGACGTTATTTCCTCGCGTAATCTACGCATTAAAATAAATCTTTTTCCAGTTTTTAAATATTTTTCTACGGCTTTTTTGTGTTTCACTTGATAGCTTTTCCCGTTAGAGCGCTCGCCGTATATCAAGTTAATTCTAGCACCGTATCGCGTCTATTTTATCTATATTATAATGGACTACTTTTTTATTCGCCATTGTTATTTTCTTCCTTTATATATAATCTTGCAATTTGGTTTTCGATTTCTTCTCTTACAGCCTTTGCCTTTTCGTCTTTTAATCTATTCGTTAGTAGTCCTGCTCTATCTACTTTTGTTTTTTTACACGCGCCCGATACTGTTATTTTTGAAAATTTTTTAATAAATTCTAAATCTTTCACTTTCTCACTCCTTATATTTTGCACGTTTACTAGAATTATCAGAAATTAAGTCGGCATAATCTAGAGCTTTCCCTAGTATGTATGTTGTCGGAACAATACAGCAACCGGCTTTTGTCTACTACTGTATATTCATTTCCTTGATAATCTATTATAGTACATTTTTCTTGATTTTCGCAATACATTAGCAAATTTTTATTCGTATATTTAAAATCAAATATAAAATTGTCTTTAAATTCTGATAAATTTTTTAAACCTTGCGCGCCGGCTTTTAGGTACACCAGCTACTGTAATTTCTAATATTTTTGCTTTTTTTCCTTTTATTTCTTGTACGTTTGTATCTTCTTTTATTTTTTCTTTATCTATCCATTTCGTATAAGCATATTTTTTAGCGCCTTGCGTTATAAACTCGTCGTATTGTCCGTCGTTATCGAATACACCTAATATATGGCGTTCTCCTTTACTATCTTTCGGGCTAAATTTTTCGTATGGTATATCTAGTAATTTACTTACGTGTTTTAATTTTTGTATTACAAATTTGTTATATTTTTCTATTACTGTTTTGTCGTATCCTTCTTTTAATTTCATACTGTCAGTATCACAGTATACTACTTGTTCGTCTAGTTGTATTACATTTTTTAATAAATTAGAACGTGCGTATGCTGTAACCCAAACACCATAAGCAAAAGATAAAAAAGCTTTTTTCTTTTCTTCATTTAATTTTGCTATTATTTCTGTGTTTTCTAATTCTCTTTCCGTCCAGTCTAATTCATTGTCGTATAATACTTCGTCACGTATCATATTAGTAACACTCATACCATACAAGGCGTTAAATTTATTTTTTTCTTTTGCGTATTCTACTTCCATACCTTCTACGTTTTTATACGCTGTTTTATTTACATATTTTTCTAAAACAAATTCTATAAATTGTTTAGGTAAATAATCGTAAACGCTATAATAACTTTCTTTTATTTCGTAACTATCGTATTTATAAGTATCTAATAAAAAGTAAAAATCTACATCTGTTAGCGTAATTGTTAAACTTTCTGCTTCCATTACACGCCCATTATCGTATTTACCTTTTTTTATTTCTCTACATTTACTTTGCGAAATAAAATTATTATAATATTTACATTTTATATTTTTAAATTCTACTACTAATATATATGCAAATCTAGTTAACATTTGTTTTCTATCTTTTATCATACATTTTTGGAACTCAGTAGACGGGAATTGATGTGAAACTAAAATATATGGATATGAACTCGTAAAGTCCCAGCTTTCTATATTTTTTAGTATTTCGTCAACATATATCCAATTAGCGTGCGTGTATCCGTCCGGCAAATGCTTCTTGTAATAAATTATATATGTGTGGGTTTATATTTATTGACTTTTTAACTTTTCTTTTATAGTCCCAGTCTTCCGATATTCTTTCTTTTAGTTCTCGCCTTACGTGTCCCGTGCTTGTTAATGGTATTTTGTCAACTCTGCCATAGGTTTCTAATTCTCTTTTTATATAATAATATATAACTAAACAGTCATATTCGCAATATCCTAATTCTTTTTCTGTTAGTTTCGTTGCTGGCGTTCTAAGTAACGTATAATCTAAATCGCCTACTTTCTTTTCTACGGGTAACATAAATATTTTAGGTAATTGCTTTAATGCGCAATTTGACATTTGATAAGTGCATCTAATTTCTATGTTATAGTCTTCTAGTTCGCATTTCATAACTTTGTGTTTTTTTCTTGCTACTACGTTTTTAAATCTAAATATACTTTTTAAATATTGAAATTCAAACGCTAAATTGTGTATAAATACTATTTTTTTACTATTATTATAATAATCTAATCGTATTAGAAAACTTTTTAATTCTTCCCAAGTTCTACCGTAATATACTTCTTCGTTAATAGAAAACATCCAAATATACATACAACTTCTAAATTCTGCTAGTTTTTGTTCTTCCTCTGTTAATTCTAAATATTTTATTGCTGGTAATATTCTACCGTGTAATATTAAATAACTTGATGTTTCTATATCTAACGAATATATAGTATTATCTACTTTTTTTCTTTCGCCTACTATGTCCCCAAAATGATATTGAAATTCTTTATAATATTTCATATTTTAAATCTCTTTTCTTTTATCATTTATGGCGTTTATTAAATAATTATATTCTTTGCCGTCGATTTTCCCTTCTGACATTAAATTTGCTATTATACTTTCTACCTCTTGTAAATCGCTTTCACTATTAGCATTATTTACTAGTTCTATAACATTACTGTATAATAATTCTATTTCGTCAGTATTCTGACTACCTCTATATACATACTTTGTATATATTTTTCTTAATATACTTTCTATATTATAGCCTCTGTTCCATTGTATGATACTTTCCATTTGACTTGCAAAAGTTTGATAATCATTTTGTTTCTCTCTTGCTTCTTCTATTACTGCTAATACATCAGACCCGAGGTATAAAATTTGTTATTCCATTTACTTCTTTATCCTCAAAAAAATTCGTTAATGCTTCTGCTTCTTCGTAAGATATATCCGAAACATCAGTACTAAATCTTGTTTTTAATGTTTTAATAGCTTTTTGTTTAGCTTTCTTTATTCCTCTTTTAGTACTAATACTACTATTTAAAAATTCTTTTGTAGCTTTTATAGTTGCTCTCATTTGTGTAACTGTCATAGATTTATTGGCTTTAACACGCCCAGAAACAGACCAAGCTTGCAACGGTTCGGTTGCAAGCTTTTCCTTTAAATATTTTGTAGCCCAAGTATCTTTCCCGAAACTCGCGTTCTAACCTTACTATACGTTGGTTAGCTCTTTTACTTAACTTCTTTAATTCACTAAATAATTCTTGTTCCTCTCGGGTTAGTTCCTTTTTTTTAGGCATATTTATTCTCCTTTACTACAAAATTAAAATGGTAAATCGTCTGTTGTTTCTTCTTCATTTTTTGTAGTTTCTTCTTTTTTGTTATTTCCTAGTACTGGTACTGCTTTATAAGTTTTACCTTTCTTTGTTTTTACTTCTGTTAGTCTTACGCTTTCTACTTCTCCGAAATAATCTACTACACTTTCTGTAAAGATTTCGCTACCACTAGATACTAAGCCGTATTCTTCTGTATCAAAGTAGTTTATATCAAATTCTTTTTCGTCTGTTACAATATGACATTTTGCGTATCCTAATATTTTAACTTCTACGCCTACTAACTCTGATAATTTGATAGCTGTTAAATCTCCTTTCTTTGCCATTTTCTCGAATAACGCGTTGTCGCAAGTTCCTTTCTTTTCGTTTACTGTTACTTCATACTTTCTTGTTTCCATTTTATTTCCTCTTTCTTGCTATTAGGTTGCAAACCATATTTCGATTATTAGGTAGTCAACCGCTAATAAATATAATATTTTTGTCTATTTTGCCGTATTCCAACGGATAGGATAGACGCTCCCTTTTCTTTAACTTTA
>ERZ826016.2550-NODE-2550-length-14109-cov-3.489683_pt1 | contig 14109 bp, 10 predicted proteins | sample MGYA00519872_ERZ826016 | MGnify/ENA primary metagenome ERZ826016 (study PRJEB31778, sample SAMEA3449218) | human gut metagenome | biome: human gut; feature: human-associated habitat; material: faeces | place: United Kingdom | collected 2010/2012 ... | reverse complement strand
ATAAATTAACGTAACCATTGCATTCCTGCTTCTCTGGCAGTTACCGTGGCGCTACACAATTTCTTTGTCGTAAAGCCGGAGAAGATTTCCTTTACGCTATGCAGTTCCGTGATCGGTGACTTCGTCATAATGGGGCAAGAGGAAGAGAAAGGAACCGTACGCTGTGACCTCACCGGAAATATTTATTCGGAAACAGTATTCGCCAGTATCCTGTCCATGTTTTATTTCCGCCGGTTGATGTCCGACGAGCGTTTTCCAGACACTCTCAACGGAGTAACCGTTACTCCCAAAATAGTACAGACGGAGAACTTCAACTTCCGAAGTGCCCCTACCGATATAAACACCCCATCTATCAGGCTGTACCCTCTGTTGGAATCCATGTCCGGACGCGTAGGCCTGAAAATGCCCGGCATAACATTCACTTCCTATACGGATAAATATGTAATGCCCCGCTTCGAACAGTCTTTTAATGTTACCTATAAATAAAATGAATCAGAGATTACCGGAAGCCTATAAAACAGAATGGCTCCCGGCAGTCCTTGATTATTATTTCTAAATTCCACTTAAAACAATAGACGATTTTTTTTCTTTATTCAACAGAAAGCCATACCTTTGTCCCCGTAATCATAAGATAAGCCGCAATTGTCTCTGCGTTATTCACAAACAAATACGGTTAAATAAAATGACTTTATACAAAACCGTATGAGAATTTGTAAGACTTTCACGTTTCTAAGTATCTTTATTGTCTTATTCTATAATTGTTCGCTTCCCGCCGACGATGAAGATGAGGGAAATCCAGAAGAAGATAATACTACATCCGAACTGCCCTGGGAAGGAGAAACAGATAAATTCACAATCAACTCTAAAGAAGGACTGCGCCTGAACGATCCGCAAGAAAATGCAGGAACCGCTTATGTCACTATACCTTCCAACTCCGTAAAGAATACCCGTTGGGAGTTCGGAGTCCGCCTTACATTCAATCCTTCCGCCAACAATTATGCCCGATTTTACCTGACTTCTTCTTCAAATGTACTCTCCGGCAACGTAAACGGTTACTATATCCAAATAGGAGGAGCCAAAGACAACGTTGCCCTTTACCGGCAGAACGGAGAACAACCCAAGCTGTTGGCTTCGGGAAGGGAAGTGATGAAAGGAAACAACTCACCCAAGTTATACATAAAAGTGGAATGTGATAACAATGGTTACTGGACTTTCTGGACACGACTGGAATCAGAAAATGAATACACCAAAGAAAAGCAAGTAAAAGACAACAGTATTCTGACTTCTCTTTATTGTGGAATATACTGTATTTATACCAAGACACGTTGTAAAGGTTTCACATTCCACCATATACAATTGTCCAATGATGTGGAGACTACTACCAAACCTACTGAAACACCTGATGAGCCAGATAAACCTGATGTTCCCGAAGATCCGGTTCTGCCTGATTATCCGGAAGAAGTCAAGGATATATTATCATTCAACGAAATCATGTATGACAATGCAACAGACGGTGCGGAATACATAGAGTTTTATAATCCGGGTAACAACGATATTTCTATTCCGGCATTAAAACTTCTAAGATATATCGACACAGATAACGGCTCAACAGAAACCAAGACAACGGTAGTCTTGAAACACCCGGACAACAATCAAAACATCTGCATTTCTTCCCACGGATATATATGCCTGACCAAATCTGCCGCCGCACTTAGAAAAAAGCATAAAGTAAACGGAGAAACCATTATAGAGATTCCCAACTTCCCGAAGTTGACTAATGAAGACAGCCACCTGGCTATAATGACTAACGAAGAAAATCCCCGAATGATCGACAAGTGCAGCTATCTTGAGTCAATGCATAGTTCCGGTAACAAAAGGAACCAAGGTATCTCTCTCGAAAAGAAATCACCGGACTTAGTATCTTCAAAGCAAGCTAACTGGCATTCTTCCAAAGACCTGTCAGGAGGAACACCCGGAATCAAGAATACACAAGAATAATCAGGGTTTCTATGATAAATGTCTATATTCAATCCTCCAAACAGAGTCTAAATAAAGAGCGAAATGAGAAACCTCAATTTTTACAATCCAAAAATATTACCACAATTACAAACTAATCCCTATCTTTGCAGCAAAGCCAATAAATGTAAAGTATAAAACAACATCTAATCACATATATATCATGAAAAAGCAACACTTGATAATTATTCTTTTATTCAGTTTTCTATTAGCCGCCGTTCCGGCTGTACAAGCACAAAAGAAAGTTCTACCTGCAGAACTGGAAGTTGAACTCAAATATGGCGCCGACCGTCTCGGTAAAAGACAGGACCCTGCTATGCAGAAGTTTCGCGAAAACCGTTTGGGTGCATTCATTCACTGGGGGTTATATGCCATTCCCGGCGGTGAATGGAACAATAAAACATACCACGGCGCTGCCGAATGGTTGAAAGCGTGGGCCAAAGTTCCGACTACGGACTGGCTGGAACTTATGAAACAATGGAATCCCCAACAGTTTGATGCCAAGAAATGGGCTAAAATGGCCAAAGAAATGGGAGTAAAATATGTAAAGATAACCACCAAACACCATGAAGGCTTTTGCCTGTGGCCCAGCAAATATACAGAGTATACGGTAGCTAATACCCCTTACAAGAAAGATATCTTGGGAGAATTGGTAAAGGCTTATAATGCAGTCGGCATCGACGTACATTTCTATTTCTCCGTGTTGGACTGGAGTCATCCGGACTGGCGAAGCAGTATCAAGACCCAGGAAGATAGCATCGCTTTCCAAAGATTCCTGACATTTACCGACAATCAGTTGAAAGAACTGGCAACCCGCTACCCTACTGTCAAGGATTTCTGGTTTGACGGAACATGGGACGCAAGTATCAAGCAAAACGGTTGGTGGACTGCACACGTGGAACGTATGCTGAAAGAAATGCTTCCCGGTGTAACTATCAACAGCCGATTGCGGGCCGATGATTACGGGAAACGCCATTTCGACAGCAACGGACATCTCATGGGGGACTATGAATCGGCTTACGAGCGCCGCCTGCCTGATCCCGTAAAAGACTTACACGTAACAAAATGGGATTGGGAAGCCTGTATGACTATTCCCGAAAACCAATGGGGATACCACAAAGACTGGTCACTGAGCTATGTGAAAAATCCGACTGAGGTATTGGCACGTATTGTACACGCCGTATCCATGGGTGGAAATATGGTAGTCAACTTCGGCCCTCAGCCCGACGGAGACTTCCGCCCGGAAGAGAAAAAGATAGCCGATTTCATCGGTAAATGGATGAAGAAAAACAGCGAATGTATCTATGGTTGCGATTATGCCGGCTGGGAGAAACAAGATTGGGGATATTATACCCGCAAAAGCAATCAAGTCTATATGGTCGTATTCAACCCTCCCTATTCCGGACAGCTCACAGTTAAAACTCCCAAAGGGATAACTATCACCACCGCAAAGACATTGACGGGTGAACAAACCCAGGTAACAGAAACCACTCGCAATGAATATAATGTCAGCCTGCCTAAAAATATGCCGCAGGAGCCGTTTGTTATTAAGTTGGAAGTAAAAGATGCACAAAAAACGCAGGATAAGTACCGGGAAGCGCTTACATAAGTGCGAAACGAATCGAATCCTTTAAACAGTAGATATGAGTCCAATCGTTTTGTCCGTTACTATCGTGGCATACTTCGCAATCCTGTTCACAATCTCTTATATAGCAGGACACAAGGCCGATAATGAAGGTTTCTTCGTAGGAAACCATAAATCGGCATGGTATATCGTCGCTTTTGCCATGATCGGCTCCACCATCTCCGGAGTTACTTTCGTTTCTGTTCCGGGCATGGTGCAAGCCAGCAGTTTTTCCTATCTACAAATGGTATTGGGATTCATCGTCGGGCAAATTATCATAGCGTTTGTGCTCGTCCCGCTTTTCTACCGCATGAACTTGGTATCCATTTACGAATATTTGGAGAACAGGTTCGGCTCCTCGTCTTATAAGACAGGCGCATGGTTTTTCTTTATCTCAAAGATGTTGGGGGCAGCCGTACGGCTATTCCTCGTTTGTCTGACACTGCAACTGCTCATTTTCAAGCCCTTTCACCTCCCCTTCCTGCTGAACGTCATTCTCACCGTATTTATTGTGTGGCTCTATACATTCCGGGGAGGTGTGAAATCACTGATATGGACAGATGTACTCAAAACATTCTGTCTCGTTGTTTCTGTTGTCCTGTGCATTTATTATATAGCTTCGAGCCTGCACCTGAATTTTAACAGCTTAGTCACTACCCTATCGGACAGTGATTTCTCCAAGACATTCTTTTTCGATGATGTGAATGACAAGCGATATTTCTTCAAACAATTTCTGGCGGGTGTATTTACCGTCATTGCCATGAACGGACTCGACCAGGACATGATGCAACGTAATCTTAGTTGCAAGAACTTCCGGGATTCTCAAAAGAACATGATTACAAGCGGCATCTCACAATTCTTCGTGATTCTGCTTTTCCTGATGTTAGGGGTATTACTCTATACATTCACAGCGCAACAAGGCATTAAGAATCCGGATAAGAGTGATGAGATATTCCCTATGATTGCCACGGGAAACTACTTTCCGGGTATAGTCGGTATCCTATTCATCATCGGATTAATAGCTTCCGCCTACTCGGCTGCCGGCTCGGCATTAACCGCACTGACCACCTCTTTCACTGTCGATATTCTGAATGCACAGAAAAAAGGGGAGGCCGCTCTCAGCAAGATACGCAAGCACGTACATATCGGCATGGCAATCGTTATGGGAATCATTATTTTCGTTTTCAACCTGCTGAATAATACCAGCGTCATTGATGCGATTTATACATTAGCCAGTTACACGTATGGTCCTATTCTCGGATTGTTCGCCTTCGGTATCTTCACCAAGAAACAAATTTACGATAAATATATCCCGCCGATAGCTATCGCTTCCCCTGTCCTCTGCTATATCCTGCAAAGAAATTCGGAAGCATGGTTCAACGGTTATCAAATCAGTTACGAACTGCTATTATTTAACGCTGCATTTACTTTCACCGGGCTTTGCTTCCTTATTCGAAAGAAATCAACCATAAACAATACGACAGCTCTTTAATACCAATTAGCAAAATGAAAAAAAGAATCAATTGCTTTATACCTTTCGGCACTTCGGAAGATACAATGCAAACAGTGAAAGAATTACAAGCGTCAGAGCTAGTAGATAAAATCTATTTATTAGGTTCTGCTCCCGGTAAGAAATGTCTCCCGGATTGTGAATGGCTCCCTATCGATGGGCTTTACTCCACAAGTACGATGAAAACAATCGCAGCTCATGCAAGTACAGACTACATTCTGTTGTACACCAAACAAACTCCATTAAAGTTGGGATTATATGCATTGGAACGCATGGTGCAAGTTATGGAGAACAACAAGAAAAATGGAATAGTATATGCCGACCGCTATCAACAGATTCATGAAGAACTAAAACAAGCACCCGTCATTGATTACCAATTGGGAAGTGTTCGAGATGATTTCGACTTCGGTTCCATACTTTTATTCAGCACTTCCGCATTCACTTACACAGCGGATAAACTGTACAAAAGATATCAATATGCAGGACTATATAATATGCGCTTGTTCATAGCTGTCAACTATTCCATTATACACATTAACGAATATTTATATACCGAAGTTGAAACTGATACCAGAAAAAGCGGAGAGAAACAATTCGACTATGTAGATCCCAAAAATCGGGAAGTACAGCTCGAAATGGAAGCTGCTTGCACAGAATATCTGAAATGCATTGATGCCTACTTAATGCCTTCTTCTTCACGGACAGTCAATCTTTGCAACGAGACCTTTGAATTTGAAGTATCCGTAATCATCCCTGTCCGCAATCGTATTCATACTATTCGTGATGCAGTCAGCTCTGCTTTAAACCAACAGACTACCTTTCCTTTCAACGTTATCGTTATCGACAATCATTCGACCGACGGAACTACCGAAGCGCTTCAGGAACTAAGCGCAGACAAAAGATTGATTCATTTCATTCCCCAAGAGAATGATTTAGGTATAGGCGGCTGCTGGAACAAGGGTGTACATCACGAGAAATGCGGAAAGTTCGCCATACAGTTAGATAGCGACGACTTATATAAAGACGAACATACAATACAGAAAATCGTGGATACTTTTTATAAGGAAAGCTGCGCAATGGTGATAGGAACGTATCTAATGACCGACTTCCACTTGAACGAAATAGCCCCCGGCATCATTGACCATAAAGAATGGACATTGGAGAACGGAAAAAACAATGCTTTACGCATCAATGGTTTGGGCGCTCCACGTGCTTTCTATACCCCTATCATTCGTAACATCAAATTTCCAAACACCAGCTACGGTGAAGATTATGCCATAGGATTAAACATTTCACGCGATTATAAGATCGGACGTATCTATGATATAATATACCTTTGCCGACGTTGGGAAGGTAATTCAGATGCCGCATTAAGTATTGAAAAAGTCAATCAGAACAACTTTTATAAAGACAGAATCCGCACTTGGGAAATACAAAGCAGAATTCAGATGCATACGATTGATGAAGATTTTCAGGAGCTTGTAGAAGAAATGATAGAAGATCAGAAAGAAAACTGGGAACTCGCGAAAAAGAATTATGAGGCACTGGAAGAAAATCTGGAAAAAGCAAAAGAACTGGAAGTCGAAGAAGATGATATTGAAATGGTGTTCCGAATTTTCCCCAACCCTCAACGCGCCCTCTCCACTATGGCAAAAACGGATACCCGCTCCATTCAGGAAAGACCATGTTTCTTATGCGAAAAGAATCGCCCTGCAGAACAAACCAGTTTGCCATTCGGACATTATGAGATATGCCTCAACCCTTATCCCATTTTTCAGCGGCACTTGACAATCATCGACAAGGAACATACCTCACAAAGCATTAAAGGACGTTTTGAAGATATGCTTCACTTAGCCGAAAATATGATAGACTTCTATATACTCTATAACGGCCCGGAGTGCGGTGCTTCTGCTCCTGACCACATGCACTTCCAAGCAGCAGGAAAAGAGGAAAGTTTATCTACTCCCTTTTTCAAGGATTTTCTGAACGATATAATAGAACAAACAGACTTCGACGATGTCCCGGCTATCGTAAATAGCTATGCAAACAATACTTTTATAACCAGCATTGGTCTAGCATCAATTCTCAGGTCTGAATTAATAGAGAAATTCGAGAATATCTACAACATCCTCTCTACCTTTTACGGTAAAGAACCTTTAATCAATATAATAGCTTGGTATGCAATTGACAGTACAAAGCATGGCGAAGATGATGAAGTGGTAGCTTGGAATTGCGTCATTTTCCTACGTTCCAAACATCGTCCCGACTGTTACTATAACCAAGGGGAAAAAGGATTGTTAATAAGTCCTGCTGTTGCAGAAATGGGTGGTGTTTTCCCTATTATCAGAGAGGAGGATATGGATAAATTAAACACAAAAGAGATTATTGATATTTACAAGGAAATTAGTTTGTCACCGGAGCAGTTTGAAACCCTATGTGACGAATTATTCAGAAAAGACGAAGTGTAAAACTTTATGCAGGAGCCTGTCATTACAGTCGGTATTCTTTCCGGGAAAGAGATTGGATTCTCTTTCCCGAAAGAATTTATATCTTCTGACGGAATAGCAATCTGCGGAATACAACAGGCTGTCTATCGGAAAGGAAAAATCTGTTGGCAGGAGAAAGAATATGACGAACTCTCCTTCACTCCCCAACGAGATACTTCTTCTTTCTTTGAACTGCAAGACGTAACCATAGGCATCAACTTCCATTGGGAACGTAAAGAAGTTCAAAGATTCAAAGGTGAACTGAAGATTATTGTTGAAGATGACAGACTGACTGCTATCAATATAATTCCTATTGAAGATTATCTCACCAGCGTGATTTCATCAGAGATGAGTGCAACAGCTTCTTTGGAGCTATTAAAAGCACATGCCGTTATTTCCCGAAGCTGGCTGCTTAATAAGTTGAAAGTTGCAAATGGGAAATTGAAAGTTATTATGCACCCAGACAACACAGCCAACTTTGAACTTTCAACTCTCCCCTCTCAACTTATTAAATGGTACGACCATGAAACCCACAAAAACTTTGATGTATGTGCCGATGACCATTGCCAGCGTTATCAAGGCATTACACGCGCCTCAACTCCACAGGCAATTGAAGCTGTTTTTGCTACACGGGGTGAAGTACTTATGTATGAAGGAGAGATTTGTGACGCTCGTTTCTCTAAATGTTGCGGCGGCGCTTTCGAAGAATTCCAGAACTGCTGGGAGAATGTAAAGCATCCCTATCTTATCGGGCAACGGGATAGTAAAACAGAAACGCGACTTCCCGACCTGACAAAAGAAGCGGAAGCCGATAAATGGATACGTACTTCTCCTACGGCCTTTTGCAACACCCATAACAAACAAGTGTTGAGTCAGGTATTGAATAATTATGACCAGGAAACAACAGACTTTTACCGTTGGAGAGTCTGCTACTCCCAACAAGAACTCTCGGAACTGATTCATAAACGTTCAGGAATCGAGTTCGGAAAAATCATTGATTTGATTCCGGTCGAACGGGGAACTTCAGGACGGCTGGTCCGATTGAAAATAGTAGGAACGTTACGCACTCTCATCATCGGCAAAGAGTTGGAGATCCGTCGTACCCTATCATCTTCCCACTTATATAGCTCCGCTTTCGTTGTGGACAAAGAATACAAAGAAGATGAAAAAGAAATCCCTTCCCGGTTTATCCTCACGGGATCCGGCTGGGGACATGGCGTGGGACTTTGCCAGATCGGTGCCGCCGTAATGGGGGAACAAGGCTATAAATACAAAGAAATACTATCCCACTACTACCCCGGTAGTGCGATTGAGCAACAATATAAATAGAACCCAATGAATACCATGACAACGCCAACCCTGAAAAGAGATCCTTGGAGCTGGATTCCAACCCTCTACTTTGCAGAAGGACTTCCCTATGTAGCAGTAATGACAATCGCTGTCATCATGTATAAACGTCTGGGGTTATCGAATACAGAAATAGCTCTTTACACCTCCTGGCTTTACCTGCCGTGGACTATCAAGCCCTTATGGAGCCCGTTCGTTGATCTGATTAAAACGAAACGAGCCTGGATTATTGCCATGCAAGGATTTATCTCAGCCGGATTTGCCGGTATTGCCTTTTTCATCCCGACAACACACTACGTACAATTCACCCTGGCTTTTTTCTGGCTGCTGGCATTCAGTTCCGCCACTCATGACATTGCAGCAGACGGTTTTTATATGCTCGGACTCAATAACAAGGAACAATCCTTCTTTGTAGGTCTTCGGAATACGTTCTACCGGTTTGCCAGTATTTTCGGTCAAGGAGTTCTTGTGATGTTGGCGGGTTGGCTGGAAACATTACAAAATAATGTACCTCTGGCATGGAGCATTACTTTCTATCTTATGGCAGGACTATTTTTGGCACTCACTATCTATCATCGTTTCATGCTCCCTTATCCCGATTCCGACGTCAAACGGGAAGGCCTGACACCCAGCAAACTGCTAGAAGACTTCTTTAAAACCTTTGTCTCTTTTTTCCAGAAGAAACATATAGGTCTTATGTTCTTTTTCCTACTCACCTACCGACTGGGCGAATCTCAATTAGCCAAAATCGCCTCACCTTTCCTTCTGGATAGTATCGAAAAAGGAGGATTGGCTCTATCTACAACAACAGTCGGAATGATTTATGGCACCATAGGCGTTGCAGCTCTCTTATTCGGTGGAATCATCAGCGGTTTGCTCGTTTCCCAAGACGGATTCAAAAAATGGATATTACCCATGGCATTAGCGATTAATCTCCCCGACCTGTTATATATCTGGTTGGCAGCAGCAACCCCAGATAACCTCATTCTAATATCTATTTGTGTCGCCATTGAGCAGCTAGGCTACGGTTTTGGTTTTACTGCCTATATGCTTTATCTGATTTATATTGCGGAAGGCGAGCACAAGACTGCTCATTATGCTATCGGAACCGGATTTATGGCATTGGGCATGATGATTCCGGGAATGCCCGCAGGCTGGATACAGGAACACATCGGATATACCAGTTTCTTTATCTGGGTCTGTATTTGCACCATACCCGGCATTATAGCCTCATTGATGATTCGCAATCGGCTGGATGATTCTTTCGGTAAGAAACAATAAACAATTTACTTAATAACTTAACACATTAACAAGTAACAGTCATGAATGTAACAAGTAACAAACGTCTGTTGGCACTTGATGTAATGCGAGGCATTACTATCGCAGGAATGATTCTGGTGAATAATCCGGGTTCATGGGGATATGTATATTCCCCTCTTAAACATGCTCAATGGAACGGTCTCACCCCCACAGACCTGATTTTTCCTTTCTTTATGTTTATCATGGGAATCTCTACTTACATTTCACTCAGAAAGTATAACTTCACGTTCAGTACCCCCGCTGCCCTGAAAATTATCAAAAGAACGATTGTCATTTTCCTTATCGGGATAGCCATCAACTGGTTTGCCTTGCTTTGCTACTATCACGACCCGCTTCCCTTTGCCCAAATCCGGGTTCTGGGAGTGATGCAACGGCTTGCCCTTTGCTACGGAGCATCCGCATTAATTGCCTTGCTTATTAAACACAAGTATATCCCTTATCTGATCGTCGCCTTATTAGTGGGTTACTTCATACTCCTCATCACCGGCAACGGCTTTGCCTACAACGAAACGAACATTCTTTCCATTGTAGACCGTAGCATCCTGGGAGATGCACACATGTATCAGGACAATCACATCGACCCGGAAGGACTTCTAAGCACTATCCCTTCTATTGCACACGTACTGATAGGCTTTTGTGTCGGCAAACTACTAATGGAAGTGAAAGATATCCGCGAAAAATTGGAACGTCTCTTTCTTATCGGTACGATTCTCACTTTTGCAGGTTTCCTGCTTAGCTATGGATGTCCGTTCAACAAAAAAATATGGTCGCCGACTTTTGTTCTGGTCACTTGCGGATTAGGTTCCAGTTTTCTGGCTTTACTCGTCTGGATTATCGACATAAAAGGATACAAGAAATGGAGCCGTTTCTTCGAATCCTTCGGAGTAAATCCGCTCTTTATCTATGTACTGGCAGATGTTCTCGCTATCCTGCTAGGTGTCATTACCGTCACATATCAGGGAGAAAACACTTCCTTGCAGCAAGTCTTTTATGCCGGTGTCCTTCAGCCCGTTTTCGGTAATGAAAGCGGTTCCCTTGCTTATGCCATTCTATTTGTCCTTCTCAACTGGGCAATAGGCTATATATTATATAAAAAGAAAATATACATTAAGATATGATACTTATTGCAGATAGCGGTTCTACCAAAACCGATTGGTGCATCGTATTCAACGGCACCTTGATTAAACGAATTGGAACGAAAGGGATAAACCCTTTCTTCCAATCGGAAGAGGAAATCCAACAAGAGTTAACAGCCTCTCTCCTGCCACAGTTACCGGAAGGGACGATAAACTCCGTTTATTTCTACGGTGCAGGATCTACGCCCGAAAAAGCTCCCGTCCTCCGACGGGCAATTGCCGACAGCCTGCCCGTCATAGGAAATATAAAAGCCAATTCGGATATGCTTGCCGCCGCCCGCGGACTATGTGGACACGAAGCAGGCATTGCCTGTATCCTCGGCACGGGTTCCAACTCCTGCTTTTACAATGGCGAAGAGATTATAAGTAACATTTCACCTCTTGGATTTATTCTGGGTGACGAAGGAAGCGGCGCAGTATTAGGTAAACTGCTGGTAGGCGATGTACTGAAAAACCAGCTTCCGTCAACCATAAAAGAGGCTTTTTTAAAGCAATTCGACCTGACAGTCCCCGAAATCATCGACCGGGTTTACCGTCAGCCTTTCCCGAACCGTTTTTTGGCAAGCCTCTCTCCTTTCCTGGCTCAACTCCTGGACGAACCTGCTATCCGCACACTCGTGCTCAATAGCTTCATTGCTTTCCTTCGCAGAAATGTAATGCAGTATGATTATAAATATTATCCGGTACACTTTATCGGCTCTATTGCATATTACTATAAAGAGGTTTTGCAAGAGGCTATGCAACAAACAGATTTAAAATTAGGGAAAATACTCCAAAGTCCAATGGAAGGATTAATTCAATACCACCGATAATGTCTCTTCACTTGTAATACGTTTAAAATAAGATAGAGTAATTATGTTAATCACAGAACAATCATCACTTTATAACGACTTGGAGAAAAAATCCGTCCGGGAGATATTGGAAGATATCAATCGGGAAGACCAAAAAGTTGCACTTGCAGTACAACAAACTATTCCTCAAATAGAAAAGCTTGTCAATCAGATTGTCCCTCGAATGAAACAAGGAGGGCGTATCTTCTATCTGGGAGCCGGAACTAGCGGACGTTTGGGAGTGCTCGACGCTTCCGAAATTCCTCCGACATTCGGTATGCCTCCTAGTTGGGTAATCGGATTAATTGCCGGAGGTGATTCCGCTCTACGAAATCCAGTGGAAGGTGCAGAAGATGATACGGATCAAGGATGGAAAAAACTCACAGAGCATCATATCAATGATAAAGATATAGTAATTGGTATTGCTGCATCTGGTACCACTCCTTACGTAATTGGTGCTTTACGAGAAGCTCGTAAAAATGGTATTCTGACTGGATGTATTACCAGTAATCCGGACTCTCCTATGGCCGCTGAATCAGATGTAGCTATCGAAATGATCGTCGGTCCGGAATATGTGACAGGAAGTTCCCGCATGAAATCTGGTACAGGACAGAAAATGATTCTGAATATGATTAGTACCTCCGTCATGATTCAACTTGGGAGAGTAAAGGGGAACAAGATGGTAAATATGCAACTCAGCAACCATAAACTAGTGGAAAGGGGAACTCGAATGATTATGGAAGAGTTAGGTTTGAATCACGAAGAAGCCCAGGAACTATTGTTATTACATGGGTCGGTGAAGAAAGCAATTGAAGCTTATCGAATTCGTTAACTACATTATTAAAATGCCACAATACATTCAGAACATACTTCAAACTTTTAATAGAATGAAGCTTCCTAAAGTATCCCCAAAAAAGGTTATATTGAGCAAACAAAGCCTTTTATGAGAAAATATAGTTTACAATCCTCTTTTATATAAAGGATACAAGGTTAAAGTAGGTTATTATGGAGACCAAGAAATAGACTTTATTGCAGAAAAGAATAGTAATTACAGAAGATACTTTCAGTGGAAATAGTTACAAAGGTATAAGATATCTTCCAATCCGGCAATTCTGAATGGAATAAAAGAATAACGGCCTGCTCTCGAAAAGAGACAGGCCGTTATTCTTTTATAATCTTCGTATATTCTATTCTTCATCCACTGCTGCTGGATAATCAGTATCAAGCAACTGTAAGTCAAAGATCAATGCAGAATAACCTAAAATCTCTACCTGACCTTTAGAATCGCCCGTACTTCCATACGCATATTGCCAAGGAATGTAAATTTCCCAACGATCACCTACAACCATATGTTGAAGTGCTTCCTGCCAACCGGAAATAACACTTCCCAATTCAAAACTTGAAGCCTTTGTTTCTCCTTCATTGGCATTCGACTCATTCAGATTCGGATTATCCCCCGAAAAGCCATCAAAACGTTCACGAAGGATATTCATACCCTTATAATAAGTAGTAACCGTTGAAGCACTTGTAGGTCTCCGTCCTATCATATCCTGATTCAGTTTATCTGTTGTGACAGGTGTTTTTACTTTGTAATAAATAAATCTTCCTGGATCTATGTACATGCTGAATCGCTCTAATCCACCTCTATTCGGAAGCGTTTCATAAACGTTCTCCAATGAGTCTATAAAAGCCTCATTTCGTGCACGCCAATTATCATAACGACCAACCTCCTCAGTTTCTTCGCAAGAAACAAAGGCCAAAGCCAACAAAATTAAAGAGAATAAATAGATTTTTTTACTCATTCGTCAAAGGTTTATTGTAAAGTTTTCAATAGAGAAGT
>ERZ826016.2546-NODE-2546-length-14115-cov-3.090469_pt1 | contig 14115 bp, 14 predicted proteins | sample MGYA00519872_ERZ826016 | MGnify/ENA primary metagenome ERZ826016 (study PRJEB31778, sample SAMEA3449218) | human gut metagenome | biome: human gut; feature: human-associated habitat; material: faeces | place: United Kingdom | collected 2010/2012 ... | reverse complement strand
TTATCGTCGATACAGCCGGACGTCTGGCAGTAGACGAACAGATGATGAACGAGATTGCCGCTATCAAGGAAGCAATCAATCCGAACGAAATTCTGTTTGTGGTTGATTCCATGACCGGACAGGACGCTGTGAATACGGCCAAAGAATTTAATGAACGTCTGGACTTCAACGGTGTGGTACTGACCAAGCTCGACGGTGATACCCGTGGTGGTGCGGCGCTTTCTATCCGTTCGGTAGTCAACAAGCCGATTAAGTTTGTAGGTACAGGCGAAAAGTTGGACGCGATCGACCAGTTCCACCCTGCCCGTATGGCAGACCGTATCCTCGGTATGGGTGATATCGTTTCGTTGGTAGAACGTGCGCAGGAACAATACGACGAAGAAGAAGCTAAACGTTTACAGAAGAAGATTGCCAAGAATCAATTCGACTTCAACGACTTCCTCAGCCAGATTGCACAAATCAAGAAAATGGGTAATTTGAAAGACCTTGCTTCCATGATTCCGGGAGTAGGAAAAGCAATCAAAGACATTGATATCGACGACAATGCTTTCAAGAGTATCGAAGCTATCATCTACTCCATGACTCCGGCAGAGCGTTCCAACCCGGAAATCCTGAACGGTTCACGCCGCACACGTATCGCGAAAGGTAGCGGTACAACGATTCAGGAAGTAAACCGCCTGTTGAAACAATTCGACCAAACTCGTAAAATGATGAAAATGGTAACCAGCAGCAAAATGGGTAAGATGATGCCTAAGATGAAGAAATAAAAGATTTCGTTTCAAATTCTAATAAAGAAAGGAAGCTTCCGGCTTCCTTTCTTTATTTTTTTAAACCCCTCCTCTCCTTTCCTACATCTACTTTATGTGATTTTCTCCTTATAATCACATCAGCTCTGTTATTCAATTGTAATGATTACAATTTTACATAGATTTTATATGTATATTCATTTTTATTTGTTTACTTTGCAAAAAATAACAGAACAAAAGCACGAATATGCACTACGTCTACGTAATGGTATATATTTCACTGGCAGTTGCGATGCAACTACTTACGGGAAATTTTCCGGTTTCCTTTTTCGCCTTTCCGCTCAATCTTATTTTTGCGGCGCTATGGCTTTTCTTGTTATGGATGTTGTATAAGGAATATAAAATTGCAAAATTTACCCGATTCCTCTATTCTTCCCAAGCAAGTATCCTATCTATCGGATTACTCATCTGCGGTTGCCTGATAATAGGTCTTTTCCCTCAACTATCCGATGCGGAAGCAAAAATGCGTGAAGGGCTTCCAGCCTTTTTAGGTTGCTATAACTTTATGACTTCCTGGATATTCATCGCCATACTTCTGTTCTTATTAAGTAACCTGGCAATGATTACCATTCACGCCTATCATTACCGCAAACAGGCACGTTGGAGATTCATCCTGAATCACGCGGGGCTATGGCTGGCTCTATTTGCCGGTTTTCTAGGAAGCAGTGACACACAGACTTTACGTATACCTATATATAAAGGTGAGCCATCACGCGAAGCATTCGACATGAACGGTGCATCGCATTATTTGGATTATGAAATCGAACTCAACTCTTTTGCCGTAGAATACTACCCGAACGGGCGTCCTTCCCGCTTTGCCGCCAATGTACGTCTGGGAAATGAAAAAGCATTGCTTGAGGTCAATCACCCATACGCCTATCGGTTGGGAGAAGATATTTACCTCACCGGCTATGACGTAACGAAAGGCAACGAGAGTGAGTACTGCATCTTGCAGGTAGTAAAGCAACCCTGGAAATATATAATAGTAGCAGGTATCCTGATGATGCTTGCGGGAGCTATTCTTCTATTCATTAACGGACCTAAAACAGATGATAAACTGGGATAATTTCTATGTATTTGCAGCAGTATCTATCTGCTTATGGCTGATAGGAGCAGTATTTGCCCTTCGCTCGTCAACGAGAAGTAAGACAGCAATCGGTTTTACGTCAGGCGGAATTATCGTTCTGGCCGTATTCATTACCGGATTATGGCTCTTCCTGCAACGTCCTCCGTTACGCACTATGGGGGAAACCCGTTTGTGGTACTCTTTCTTCATGGGCATAGCCGGACTACTGACTTATATCAGATGGCAGTATCGTTGGATTCTTTCTTTCTCGGCACTGCTCGCCACAGTCTTTGTCATTATCAATCTGATGAAACCCGAGATACACGACCAGTCACTAATGCCGGCTCTGCAAAGCATATGGTTCATTCCCCATGTCACCGTATATATGTTCTCTTACTCTGTATTGGGCTGTGCTTTTATAATCGCATTGACCGGGTTATTCCGCCATAAGGAAGAATACTTGCACACAGCCGACAATTTGGTTTATGCGGGAATAGCATTCCTCTCCATTGGTATGCTGCTAGGTTCCCTTTGGGCAAAAGAAGCATGGGGAAACTATTGGAGCTGGGATCCGAAAGAGACTTGGGCAGTCATCACTTGGGCAGGGTATTTACTTTACGTACACCTCCGTCTTTTTCGGAAAACGGGACGGAAAACGCTTTATGTGTTGCTCATCATGTCCTTCCTGGCTTTGCAGATGTGCTGGTACGGAGTAAATTATTTACCGGCGGCTCAACAAAGCGTACACTTATATAATCGTAATAACTAATCTAAAAAAACAAATGTGAAATGAAGAAAAGTACAAAACTAATTGTGGCACTGTTGGTAGTGGTAGCGGCATTAGCAGTCACTTATCGACTTATGCACCGCGTACCTTCTGCCGATCTGGAAGCAAATGCGCAGATGCAGCAGATTATTACGGATGCAGGATGTTTGAGATGTCATACCTCAACACCGGACCTACCGTTCTATGCAAGCATGCCTGTGGCCGGAAAAATTGTAATGGAAGACGTCAGCAAGGCATACCGTGCCTTCGACATGACCCAAATGGAGGCAGATCTGGAAGCAGGACAGCCCCTCAATCCGGCAGACCTGGCCAAAATAGAAAAAGTGATCCTCGACGGAAAAATGCCCCAGGCAAAATATTACCTTGTGCATTGGGGGGCTTCCTTCAATGACGCAAAAAAGGAAGTCGCACTGAACTGGGTAAAAAGTCACCGTATGGGAATGTATACGGACATTACAGTAGCACCGGAATTTGCCAACGAACCCATTCGTCCCATTGCCGATTCTATCGCAGTGGATGTACGCAAAGTCGTTCTGGGTAATTTGTTGTATCATGACACACGTTTATCTGCTGACAATACCGTATCATGCGCCAGTTGCCACGGGTTGGATACAGGCGGCGTGGACAACAAACAATATTCCGAAGGTGTAGGCGGACAGTTTGGTGGCGTCAATGCCCCGACAGTATACAACGCCGCATACAATTTCGTTCAATTCTGGGATGGCCGTGCCGGAACTCTTGCCGAACAAGCTGCCGGTCCTCCGTTGAATCCGGTGGAAATGGCTTGCGAATCATTCGACCAGATTATCGATAAACTGGCTGAAGACAAAGATTTCGTATCCGCATTCAACGAAGTGTATGCCGACGGATTGAGCGAGAAGAATATCACAGACGCCATTCAGGAGTTTGAAAAGACTTTGTTGACTCCCAACTCACGCTTCGACCGCTATCTGAAAGGACAAAAAGATGCAATCACCGAAAACGAAATCGCCGGATACGAACTTTTCAAGAAGTATGATTGCGCAACCTGCCATGTAGGAGAAATCCTGGGAGGGAAATCTTATGAACTGATAGGCGTACAGCACGATTACTTTGCCGATCGACAGGCAGAAATGACTGAAGAAGACAACGGCCGCTTCAAACAGACTCAAATAGAACGTGACCGCCACCGCTTCAAAGTGCCCGGTCTGAGGAATATCGAACTGACTGCTCCATATTTCCACGACGGCAGCATGGCTACTATGGATGACGCAGTCCGTGCAATGGCTAAATACCAGTTGGGCATCGATTTGCCACAACAGGAAGTAGATAAGATTGTAGCCTTCCTCCGCACACTGACCGGAGAGTACAAAGGACAGCTATTAACGAATAAGAATATGGAAATCTAATCAGGAAAAAAGTCCTTTTTAGCCTGTTTCCGAACAGAGGCTCTATTTGCATCAAACGGAGGCTCTATTTGGGGTAAACAGAGGCTCTGTTTCACCTAAATAGAGCCTCTGTTTTTTTGTATCCCGACAAAAACAACAATCCTTTTGGAGAGTTCAGTTATTTATTTTACTTTTGCCTATCACCAATAAATACTCTGAAAATATGACTCTGATAGACGGAAAAGCCATTTCCGAACAAGTAAAACAAGAGATTGCAGCCGAAGTAGCCGAAATTGTGGCTCAGGGCGGTAAACGTCCCCACCTGGCAGCTATCCTTGTGGGACACGACGGTGGCAGCGAAACTTATGTAGCCGCCAAAGTAAAAGCCTGCGAAGTTTGTGGGTTCAAATCTTCCCTCATCCGCTACGAAAGCGACGTGACCGAAGAAGAACTGCTCGCCAAAGTACGTGAACTGAATGAAGACAGTGACGTAGACGGATTCATCGTCCAACTCCCGTTACCGAAACATATCTCCGAACAGAAAGTTATCGAAACGATTGATTACCGCAAGGACGTAGACGGATTCCACCCTATTAATGTAGGACGTATGTCTATCGGACTTCCGTGTTATGTATCTGCCACTCCCAACGGTATCCTCGAACTACTGAAGCGTTACAAAATTGAGACTTCGGGCAAGAAATGTGTCGTACTCGGCCGAAGCAATATCGTCGGCAAGCCTATGGCTGCCCTGATGATGCAGAAGGCTTATCCGGGAGACGCAACCGTCACCGTATGTCACAGCCGCAGCAAAGACCTGATAAAAGAATGTCAGGAAGCCGACATTATCATTGCCGCTTTGGGACAGCCCAACTTTGTGAAGGCTGAAATGGTAAAAGAAGGTGCAGTCGTAATTGATGTAGGTACTACCCGTGTGCCGGATGCAACCAAGAAATCCGGATTCAAGCTGACCGGTGACGTGAAGTTCGACGAAGTAGCGCCAAAATGTTCTTACATCACCCCCGTACCGGGTGGCGTTGGTCCGATGACGATAGTATCGTTAATGAAAAATACACTTTTAGCCGGTAAGAAAGCCATTTATCAATGAGACATGCACTGTTTCTGATGATTTTATTTCTCTCCCTGTCCTGCACCTCCCGGTCGCAGGCAAGGAGAGATTCTATTAATACCTTATCTGATACTCTGTCGACACCCGACAGCATCATGTCTGCCGACACCTTGCGGCTTCTTTTCGTAGGCGATCTCATGCAACATCAAGGACAGATCAATGCTGCGCGTACCGCAACAGGAACTTATGATTACTCCGCTTGCTTTGAATACGTGAAAGAAGAAATTGGGAGTGTAGATCTTGCCATAGCCAATCTGGAAGTTACTTTGGGTGGAAAGCCCTATAAAGGTTATCCTGCTTTCAGCGCACCCGACGAATTCCTCACCGCCATTCACGACGCCGGTTTCAACGTACTGGTGACAGCCAACAACCACAGTCTCGACCGCGGAAGATCAGGATTGGAACGCACTATTCTTCTGATCGACTCTCTGAATATCCCTCATGCCGGTACGTACACCAATGCCGAAGAACGCGAAAAGAAATATCCGCTCCTGTTAGAAAAGAACGGATTCCGTATCGCCCTGCTCAACTATACGTATGGAACCAACGGAATCGCCGTTACTCCTCCCAATATCGTGAACTATATTGATACGACTATTATCGCCAAAGACATCGAAGTGAGCAAGACACTGCATCCGGATGCCATTATCGCCTGTATGCATTGGGGAATCGAATATCAATCCCTTCCTGATAAAGAGCAAAAGTTCCTTGCCGGCTGGCTTCTTCAAAAAGGAGTAGACCATGTCATTGGTTCACATCCGCACGTTGTCCAACCAATTGAAGTCCGTACGGATAGCCTGACAAATGACAAACATCTTGTCGTATATTCTTTGGGAAATTATATTTCCAATATGTCCGCCCGCCGTACCGACGGCGGACTCATGGTAAAAATGGAACTGGTAAAGGATAGTACCGTCCGCCTCAACAACTGCGAGTATAGCTTAGTATGGACAGCACGACCGGTTCAATCTGAGAAAAAAAATCACCAATTACTTCCGGTAAACTTACCGATAGAGTTAGTTCCTTTAAAAGCCCGTAACTCGTTGAAAATCTTCACGAATGATGCGCGATCCCTTTTCAGCAAGCACAATCGGGGAATAAAAGAATACACTTTTTATAAAAAAAAGTAATAGAATTCTTTGGAGATTTAAAGATAATATCTATCTTTGCACCGCGTTAGAGAAACGCAGACATGGTGGATGTAGTTCAGTTGGTTAGAGCGTCAGATTGTGGTTCTGAATGTCGCCGGTTCGAGTCCGGTCTTCCACCCCAAAGAGACCCTTGTAAGTCAAGTACTTATAAGGGTTTCTTTTTTGTTGGTAGTGGGAATTTGGAGACTGAAATCATGCCAAACATTGCTTAATCTTCCTTGTTGTTGACCTATTGTTGACCCCCAATTAACAGATTAAGATGCTGACAATTAAAGCGGAAGTCCAACGGGACAAACAAAGAAGTGACGGTACTTATAACGTTAAGGTGAGATTTACACAGGACAGAAAGGTTAAATCAGGGCTTTTGTTTCCTAATAGTTTCCTAATTTAGACCCTCATTATACTCTTGGTTGCTGTACTTTTTTACTGTATATATTTATCAGATCCTATATTAATTGAAGTATATCTATCGTTTCTTAGTTAGTTTTATTATATTTGCATTAACCACTTTAAAATCTATTAAAGAATGAATAGATTTTAAAGTTAATCAAACAAATGTATCGACTATTAAAAGAAACCAAGAAAGATGAGATTAAGAACTCAATAAAAGGTACAATCAAATCATTAGAAATTCTTCATTTATTGGTTTATCAAAAACAGATATAACGAAAAAACATTTAAGACTATAAACTGAAAAAATAAAACTTATGGAAAATAAAAAATTAACCCGCTCTACCCATCGAATGATTGCGGGTGTATGCGCAGGAATTGCTGAATATTTTGGCTGGGATACCACCTTGCTAAGAATAGTCTATGTATTAGTAACTTTCTTTACTGCTTTTGCCGGAGTAATTATATATATTATCCTATGGATTATTATGCCGGGGAAAACACCTAGTGACGGATACAAGGATCGTATGAATGAACGAATACATAATGAAAGATAATCCACCAGATAGAGTAAGAATTTAAAAGCAAATATTTATTATCTTTTAAATACGGATGAAATAAAACTTATAATATGAAGTTTTATTTCATCCGTATCTACTATTAGAAGTTCTCCCTTTCCCAACTAACAAAACAAACCTTAATATACTAATAAAGCTCCAATCCAAACTCATCTTTTAATTGCATTAATGCTTGATTCTTTTGCGCCATCATCTGGAACTTTTCAACACGACCTACAGCCCGAATCGTCTCAGTGGGTGCACTCACCCGTACAGTCATCAACACTTTACTATTCTTCAAACCTCTACGAAGATAATCTTGAATTTCAGGAATCAAAGCTGTAAAATCCCTAGCAGCAATCTCATTATCAACTACTACTTCAAAAGAGGTCGAATTACCTATTAGCACAGGACGAAGCCCTTGCATACGTTTAGCAATAGCTACTTGTTCTTTAGGTAACTGCCCGGCATATTCCTGCCAATAATAATTCAAATCTCGATCGTTGAATATAAAATCCTCTTCCGATTGCACTTGAACATTAGTAACATTAGTTGTAGTTACATTTTGAGTAATCTGTTCCCGTTGAGGATGTTTGATAGATACCCCCAAACTCGACATCTTCATTACTGGAATCTTCTTCTCCTCTCTAACTATAGGTGAGATTCCTACTCCCTGAGAAGCGACGTTCGATGTACCTGCAGAAGGAGTTGCGGATTTTGCAACTGTTGTTGCAGCCACCTGTGATTGTCGAGTTGTAGCAGCACTGTTAGGAGCTTTCGTTCCAACCATTGATGAAGTTGGGTGAACTACAGACTGATGAGCAGGTGATGTAGTATTAACCTGCGGTTGCTGAGCAACAGCAGGTTGAGTAAATACAGGGTTTAGAGTCTTTTTAGGGCTACGCCCACCACTTAGGTCATCTCCCTCGGCAGTAAGTTGTGCAACCTGTATCAAAGCCAATTCAACCAGCAAACGTTTATTTTTGCTAGCACGATAATTTAAATCGCAATCATTGCACAACTTCATAGCACGATATAAGAAAGGCAACGGGCATTTTTGGGCCTGTTCCTGATAACGTTGGCGTATACTGGCCCCTACTTCTAACAACGAGATAGTAACAAGATCTTTGCTTACCAACAAATCACGAAAATGAGAAGAAAGACCTGTAATAAAATGACTTCCATCAAATCCCTTATTCAACACATCATTGAAAAGCAACAATGCATCACTTACCTTATTTTCCAAAAAACAATCAGTCAAACGAAAGTAATATTCATAATCCAGGACATTGAGATTCTCAATCACACTTTTATAGGTGATATTTCCCCCCGTAAAACTCACTACCTGATCGAAAATAGACAACGCATCACGCATACCTCCATCCGCTTTCAGAGCAATCACGTTTAAAGCTTCTGGCTCTGCCATAATTCCTTCTTTTGAAGCAACATACGACAGATGTTCCACCGTATCTTCAACGCCGATTCGGTTGAAATCATAAATCTGGCAACGAGAAAGAATCGTAGGAAGAATCTTATGTTTCTCTGTTGTAGCAAGAATAAAAATTGCATGACGAGGTGGTTCTTCCAAGGTTTTCAGAAATGCATTAAAAGCAGACGCTGAAAGCATATGAACCTCATCAATGATGTAAACCTTGTACTTACCAATCTGTGGCGGAATACGCACTTGCTCCACTAATTGGCGAATATCATCCACCGAATTATTGGAAGCAGCATCAAGTTCGTGTATATTATATGACCGCTGCTCATTGAAAGCAATACAAGATTCACATTCGTTACACGCCTCACCATCTGCAGTAGGCGTCATACAATTTATGGTCTTGGCGAAAATACGTGCACATGTCGTCTTGCCCACTCCGCGTGGTCCGCAAAACAAATAAGCATGAGCCAGTTTCTGTGTAGCAATTGCATTCTTCAGTGTAGTAGTCAGTGCTCGTTGCCCTACCACTGATTCAAAAGTGGACGGACGATATTTACGAGCTGATACAATATAGTTTTCCATATCCGGGGTTCTCTCTGTTTTTGAGTTTCTGAAAAATAGAGCGAATAAAGTAAATTAAAGCATACCTGATCAATGCAGGTAAGACCATTTATCGCTTTCAGTGCAAATGTACACAAAAAAGTGATAAGTAATAAAGGTTAGATAGAGAAGTTTTAAACCCGAAGCTATAAGTTTTTAAGTTATTAGTCTTATCTTTGCAGATATAAAAAAGAGAATTTATGGGCAAACTCATCACTATCTGGAATTTTATATGCAAGCACAAGTATATTATTACTATTAGTGCATTTGCTGTTATCATTGGCTTTCTGGACGAAAACAGTCTGGTCCGCCGCTTTGGATATGAACGGGAAATCAGCCAATTAAAAGAAGAGATAGAGAAATATCGGGGAGATTACGAAGAGAACACCAAACGTCTCAACGAACTAAACTCTAATCCAGATGCAATCGAGCAAATAGCTCGAGAGAAATATCTGATGAAGAAGCCGAACGAAGATATTTACGTTTTTGAAGATAATCAATGAAACAATTAGTACCCGCCCTTTTTGTCGTAGGCGCCATCATGGCTCTCACCGGAGCTGCTGTATTTATCACCGGATGGATCTATGCTCCTTACATATATACTATCGGAGCCGGATTTATTGCATTGGCACAAGTAAATACTCCAGTTAAAGGAAAAAGCAAAACCCTTAAACGTTTGCGTATCCAACAAATATTCGGAGCACTCGCATTGGTCTTAACCGGAGCTTTTATGTTTACCACCCATGGAAATGAATGGATTGCCTGTCTTACCATAGCAGCAGTTTTAGAACTTTACACCGCTTTCCGAATTCCTCAAGAAGAGGAGAAAGAGAAACAATAAAAAAAGCCTATTTGCAACTTTACAGTTTTAAACAGGCACACAAAAAATATAAAAAAGTGAACTCCTCCCCTATAGAAAGGAAAGGAGTTATTTATGAATATTTTTATTTCTTAGAAGGAGATGAATATCTAGCATTCAATCCATCTACAATTTCTTTAGTAATATTAAAAACGCTATCAGCATATAGCAAATTATCAAATCCTGTATTGCTAAAAATCAGGTTATAACCATGGGCCTTATTATATTCTTTCAAGAAAGCATTGATAGAATCACGAAACATCAAACTGTTTTTGTTATTTTCTTCCATCAAACCATTTTGAAGTTTAGTACTAAGCTCCTGTAAATCCTGTTCCATTTTAGTAAGACGATTATATTCTTGTTGAGCTCTTTCTGGTGAAAGGAAAGCATTATTTTCATACTTCTTCTGCCATTCCTGTTGTTCCTTTTTCAAAGCATTAGCTCTTTCTGTCAATGTTAATCGAATATTCTCATTCTTTTTCATCATTGCTTCATTCAAGTCAATACAGAAGTTGTATTTAGTCAATAGCGTATCTATTTCAACATAAGCAATTTTAATTCCTGCAAGTTCGGCATTAGTTTGAGTTGGAGTAGTAGTAGCAGTTTGATTATCAGCTTTGCCAGCGCATTGTGAAAATAAAATAATGAACGCAAGAGCAGCCAAACCGTTCATGAGGTAGTTCATTCTATTCATAACCATAAAATATTGTTTTTAATTAATTAGTTCATACTATCGTTTAAGGCTTTTTCCAATTCCTCAATAGAAAAACGTGACTTCTTCTGCGCTTCCCGATCTTGTGATTGTACACAACCTATCCCCTTTTTACGCAACGCTTTATTTCCACTCACATGACCATTCGGGAACTTCCCGCTCTTCGTAAAGAATACTTTCACCCCTAATAATACAAGGGAAATAGCAACTATTAACAAAGTTATCAGTATAGTCTCAACCATTTCTATTAATTTTGTGAGTGCAAAGATAGGCTTTAATGAGATATGAGTTCAGATAAGTCAATCAAATTAACCATATTTAGCAATAAAAGAGACTAAGAATAGCCTCTCTATTCCTATTTATAAATTAAAATAGCATGGAAAAAAAAGATTTAAAGCCGGCTGGCGTATTTAAGTATTTCGAAGAAATTTGTCAAGTGCCTCGCCCTTCGAAGAAGGAAGAGAAAATGATTGCCTACCTGAAGGCATTCGGAACTAAACATAACCTGGAAACCAAAGTAGATGAATCAGGTAACGTTCTGATCAAGAAACCTGCTACCCCAGGAAAAGAAAATCTCCAGACCGTCGTATTGCAGTCACATATCGATATGGTGTGCGAAAAGAACAACAATGTTCAACATGATTTCCTGACCGATCCCATTGAAACTGAAATAGATGGAGAATGGCTGAAAGCTAAAGGAACAACTCTTGGGGCCGACAATGGTATCGGTGTAGCCACCGAACTTGCCATTCTTGCTGATGACAGTATTGAACATGGTCCGTTGGAATGTCTTTTTACTGTAGACGAAGAAACCGGACTGACCGGAGCTTTTGCCCTTAAAGAAGGCTTTATGAGTGGTGATATCCTGTTGAATCTTGACTCAGAAGATGAAGGAGAAATTTTTATCGGATGTGCCGGAGGTATTGACTCTGTTGCGGAATTCGAATACAAAGATGTAGAAGTTCCTGCCGGATATTACTTCTTTAAAGTAGAAGTAAAAGGTTTGAAAGGTGGACATTCCGGTGCTGATATTCATCTGGGCAGAGGAAATGCAAACAAGATATTAAACCGTTTCCTTAGTCGTATGGCCGCCAGACAAGATTTGTATCTTTGCGAGATTAATGGAGGTAATTTACGTAATGCCATCCCTCGCGAAGCATATGCCGTCTGTGCTGTGCCCGAAGCTGCAAAGCATGATGTTCGCACTGAACTGAACATCTTCATCAGTGAAATAGAAAATGAACTTGCTGTTATTGAACCGGATCTGGAACTGATCCTCGAATCAGAGTCTCCTCGTTCCACTGCGATAGACCAAAATACTACATCACGCTTGTTAAAAGCAATATATGCAGTTCCACATGGTGTATATGCTATGAGCCAAGATATTCCAGGATTGGTAGAAACTTCTACAAATCTTGCATCTATCAAGATGAAACCTAACCACATTATTCGCATCGAGACAAGCCAACGTAGCTCTATCCTGTCTGCTCGTAATGATATGGCAAACACTGTTCGCGCTGTTTTCCAATTAGCAGGTGCTATTGTTACTTTCGGTGAAGGTTATCCCGGTTGGAAACCCAATCCGCATTCAGCTATTCTGGAAGTAGCGACCGAATCTTATAAACGTTTGTTCGGAGTAGAAGCTAAAGTAAAAGCAATCCATGCAGGATTGGAATGCGGTCTGTTCCTAGATAAATATCCTAACCTAGATATGGTTTCTTTCGGACCGACTCTTATTGGAGTACACTCTCCTGACGAAAGGATGTTAATCCCTACTGTAGAGAAGTTCTGGAAGCACTTGTTGGATATTCTGGTACATGTTCCTGCCAAGAAGTAACAGACAGATAAATTCACATAAAGGTTATGGCGATAGCAAAAAAGAATTAGCTACTGCCATAATCTTTTTTGCTATGTCTTTCTTTATCGTTTCTCTTAGTCTGGGACAGACACAAGAAATGTCCATGAAGACTCGTATACCATTTCGTATTATGGAATGGAATTTAGAAAATCTTTTCGACACTCATCATGATACCTTAAAGAATGACTATGAATTTCTTCCCGATGCGATCCGCCATTGGAATTATACGAAATATAAAAAGAAATTAAATGAGATTGCTCGAGTAATCACAGCAGTTGGAGAATGGACTCCTCCCGCTTTAGTAGGACTCTGTGAAGTTGAAAATGATTCCGTATTACGTGATCTCACCCGACGTTCTCCCTTAAAAGAATTGGGGTATCGCTATATTATAACTCATTCTCCCGATGAACGAGGTATAGATGTCGCTTTACTCTATCAAAGAGATGTATTCAAACTCTTAACTTCCCGCTCTATAACGATCCCCCCTTTCAAACAACATCGTCCCACGAGAGATCTGTTACATGTCTGTGGTTTACTATTAACGGGAGACACTTTAGATGTAATAGTCTGCCATTTTCCATCACGTTCAGGTGGAGCTAAAGAATCTGAACCTTATCGTCTCTATACCGCTCAGATTCTACATACAGCTGCCGATAGTATTTTACATACACGTCTCCATCCCCAGCTAATTATAATGGGAGATTTCAATGACTATCCTACTAATAAATCTATCCAGAAAGTATTAGATGCACAAGAGGTGCCCATTACAAAACTGATTTCTGTAACTTCAAGAAACTCTTCCATACCATCTATTTCTCCATTAAAACTCTATCATCTCCTTGCCCGTAAAGCAAAGTCTCGCAATTTCGGTTCTTACAAGTATCATGGAGAATGGGGATTACTCGATCACCTGATCGTATCGGGTACATTACTTAATGAATCCAGCGATTTCTACACTAGTGACAAAAAAGCAGATATCTCCCGCCTTCCATTTCTTTTCACCAAAGACGAAAAATATGGTGATAATGAGCCCTTTCGCACCTATAAAGGCATGAAATATCAAGGAGGAATCAGTGATCATCTGCCTATTTATACTGATTTTGAATTAATCTTGCATTAATCAATAAATAATTCATCATATACAATACAACAAAATGTTTCTAAACGTATATTTTACACATTTTCAGCACATTACAACACTGACAAAGTCTATTAATGTCTGAGAAACTGATTATTAATACTTAAAACATAGACTATTAATAGCTGAGAAACAACTAAATAATGGTCTTAAAAACCTCCTGAGAACTACTTGATATAGTTGAAAATTAGATATTATGTTCAAAATGTAATTCAAGAAACACTAATCCGAATATTGATAAACCTTCAGATCGAATTTCG
>ERZ826016.2544-NODE-2544-length-14118-cov-12.621560_pt1 | contig 14118 bp, 10 predicted proteins | sample MGYA00519872_ERZ826016 | MGnify/ENA primary metagenome ERZ826016 (study PRJEB31778, sample SAMEA3449218) | human gut metagenome | biome: human gut; feature: human-associated habitat; material: faeces | place: United Kingdom | collected 2010/2012 ... | reverse complement strand
GCATTGCCTCCATGGCCAAGGGCGGCGTCATCGCATGCCTGCTGCCCGCGACGAGTTTCAACCTCGGCGCGGTGTTCGCGCCCGCGCGCGACATGGTCAAAGCTGGCGTGCCCGTTGCAATGGCGACGGACTTCAACCCCGGCTCCTGCCCGTGCCTGAACATGCAGTTTGTCATCAACCTCGGCTGCCTCAAGTACAAGCTGACGCCGGAGGAGGTCCTCACGGCTGTCACGCTCAACGGCGCCGCGGCGATCGACCTTGCCGACAAGGTCGGCTCTGTCGAAGAGGGCAAGCTGGGCGACCTTGTCATCTGGGACGCGCCCGACCTCGACTACATCTGCTACCGCGTTGGCAGCAATCTTGCAAAAACCGTCATCAAGCGCGGCGAGATCGTGTGAGAGAACGGTAGAGGGAGAACATGATGGATCGGACTGACTACCAAATCCTCAACCTCCTCCAGGACGACAGCCGTTGCACGCTGCGCCGCATGGGAGACCTTGTGGGGCTGACGCCGCCCGCCGTGTCGGAACGCATTCGCCGGATGGAGGAAAGCGGCGTGATCCGCGGCTATCACATCGACATCGACCGCACGAAGCTCGACTGTAACATCACAGGCTTTATCTCCGTTGCGCTCGAGCCGGACAAGTACGACAAATTCTGCGATTTCTGCGCCTCGCAGAGCGCCATCATCAGCCACTATCACGTGGTGGGTGAGTTCAACGCGCTGCTCCGCTTCGCCGTGCGCGACACGCAGCAGCTCGACCAGCTTCTCTCCCTCATCAAGAAGTTCGGCGACTCGCGCACCTCGATCGAGCTCAAGACGCTCTTCGACAGCAAGGAGATCCCGCTGCCGTAACACAACATTCCCTTTGCACCAAGCAGGGCGGCTTTGGCCGACTCCGCATAAGAAAACATGCGCCGTAAAAGGCAAATTTTGCACGGGCTCCTTCGTTGCGCCGTCTTGCCATGCGTCAGCATGCCCGCGCCGTCGCGCCTCAGCTCCGCACAAAATTTGCTCTTTTTCGGTGCAAAGCAGTTTTGCCAATGAATTTTTGAGATGAAATCAGCTGAAAAAATCTCCCCATACTGGCGTATGGGGAGATTTTTTCGGTTGTATTTCAGCCAAAAAGGCGCAGGCAAAACCGCATGTTTTCTTATGCGGAGTCGGCCTTGGGCCGCCCTGCTTTTTTGCGCGATCTGAATGCCCCCTTGCTTTTTTGGGGACATTCCCGCGCATCTGTGTATTGCGAAGAAAGGCGAAAACTGCTATACTTTAATTTACTGAATGAGCATCATTTGAGGAGGGAATCTATCGTGCAGCTTGAACAGAGGCAGACGCTGAGCCAAAAGCTCGTGCTGACGCAGACGATGCGCCAGTCGCTCGACTGTTTGCAGCTCTCCGCGCCGGAGCTTGCCGAATACGTGCAGGAAGTCGCGCTCTCAAACCCGCTGCTCGACGTACAGTCCCCCACCTATTACGAGACCGAGCTCCCCAGCGAGGCCGCTCCCGCCGAGCGTGAACCGCTCGAGGTGCGCGAGGCGGACTCATGGCGCGGCGTCACCTCCTCTGGCATGGAGGATGTGCAGGACTTCACCGCCTTTTTGACGCGCGAAAAGACGTTCCGCGACCACCTGACCGAGCAGATCGGGCAGATGAAGCTCGTCGACGACGAGCTTCTGCGCCTGTGCCGCTTTTTGATCGACTGCCTCGACGAGCGCGGCTATCTTGACTGCCCGCTTGAGGAGCTGTCCCGCGAATTCGACATCCCGCTCTTCTCGCTCGAGCAGGCGCTCTTCGCCGTGCAGATGCTCGACCCGCCGGGCGTCGGCGCGCGGAACCTGTCGGAATGCCTGACGCTCCAGCTCGCGCAGGGCCGCTCGCTCGACCCGCTGGCGCTGAAGATCGCGCGCGATGGGCTCGAAATGCTCGGCAAGCGCAACTTTTCCGGCCTCGCCGCCCTGCTCGGCGTCAGCGTCGGTGAAGCCAGGGCCGCTGCGGCCAAGATACTCGCGCTTAACCCGATCCCCTCGCGCAGCTTTGCCGGCAGCGAGCAGATCGCCTATGTCGCCCCCGACGCGGAATTTTCCGTGCAGCAGGGCCAGCTCGTCATCGAGCTCAACGAGCGCATTCTGCCGCGCCTGTCCGTCAACGCCGAATACGCCGCGCTGATGAACACGAGCGACGACCCCGAGGTCCAGCGCTACGTGAAAGAAAAGCTCTCCGAAGCACAGGCCCTCATCAAGGGCGTCCACACCCGCTGCGACACGCTCGTACAGATGCTCACGCTCATCGGGCGCGAGCAGCACGGCTTTTTCTGTGGCGGCGAGGCACTGCTGCCCGTGACGATGCAGCAGCTTTCCGAAAAAATGGGCGTCAGCACCTCCACCGTGAGCCGTGCGGCGCAGAATAAATACATTCAGTTCCAGGGCAGGATCATCCCCGTGCGCAGCTTTTTCACCACGGCGATCCGCCCCGACGCGGCGGTCTCGTCCCACGCGGTCAAGCAGCGGCTGCAAAGCCTCATTCGCGCGGAGGACCCGGCCTCGCCGCTCTCGGACGAGGCGCTTCGTCTGGCGCTCTCGGCACTTGGCATCGAGGTCAGCCGCCGCGCCATCGCTAAGTACCGCGCGGAAATGGACATTCCGTCCTCGTCCCAGCGCAAAAAGCGCTGAGCGCGGGGCGCGATCCAATATTTTGTCAGGAGGAGCATGCTCTATGGCCAGCGTCTACGACCGCACCGACATCTACGACCTCTTCGACTCCCCGAAAAAGGATGCACAGACCCTCTCCCACTGGCAGACCGTTTTCGACGGCAGGCCCATTCGCTCGGCGCTCGATGTGAGCATCGGGACGGGCTCGCTCACGCTGCCGCTCGGGCAGCTCGGCGTCTCGCTGTACGGCTCCGATTTGAGCGGCAGCATGCTCGCGCGCTGCCGCAAAAAGGCGGACGAGCGTGGCATCGCCATCGACCTGCGGCAGAGCGATTTCCGCGACCTGACGTCTCATTTTGACCGCAGCTTCGACTGCGTGATGAGCACCGGCAACTCGCTTGCCTACGTGACAAACAACGAGATCACCGGCGTTTTGGAGCAGATGGACGCGCTCGTGGAGCCCGGAGGCTGCCTCTACTTCGACCTTCGCAACTGGGACCGTATCGTGGGGCAGAAAAAGCGTTTTTACTGCTACAATCCCGCCTTTCTGCCAAACGGCGACCGCGTGAACCTCATGCAGGTCTGGGACCATTTATCCGACGGCTCCATTGTCTTCAATCTTGTCTACACCTTCGAGCGCGATAACAAAATCTTCCAAAAAGAGCGTTTTGAGGAGCACTACCACCCCGTGCCGCAGAAATTACTGCTCGACAAGCTCACGCAGCTCGGCTATCAGGACATTCAGGTCAAGGCCTTCCCCGTGCAGTTCGGCGTGTTTGACATCGAAAACAGCGAGTGGTACTGTGTGCTGGCGCACAAAGCAAAATAATCGTTGCCTCTTTTCGCAAAAAGGGGCATGATAGGAGATAATATCGTGTGCGGCGGCCAGCGCCGTGCGTTTCAACAGGAGGAAATTATCATGGACGGTATGAAAAATATCAGCAAGGCAGAGGTCCTGACCCTGCGCGATCAGGTCGCCTATCAGTCCGGTCAGGTCGTCAGCCGCACGCTGGCGCAGAACGAGCACGTGAGCGTCACGCTCTTCTCGTTTGACAAGGGTGAGGAGATCAGCACCCACGAATCCGGCGGCGACGCGATGGTCACCTGCCTCGACGGCGTGGGTCGGATCACGATCGACGGCGTCGAGCACATTCTGCACGAGGGCGAATCCATCGTCATGCCCGCGCGTCACCCGCACGCGGTGTACGGTCAGGAGCAGTTCAAGATGCTGCTCGTCGTGGTGTTCTGATCTTTTTATTTACCGAAAAGGTGCGAAAGCAGTCTGTTTTCGCGCCTTTTTCGCGCCTTTACCGCAAGGTGGCGCATTATCGCGCCGCATGCTTCTTTGCGTGGCCCGAATGAAGCTTCATCCATCGGCCCAATTTTTCGCTTCCGATTTTAACATATCATTTTCTCATTGATACTTGACAAAATGTAATGGCATGGTATAATGATGCCAATTTCCGCAGCAAAGGAGGCGATCGTTTGAACACCATGGTTACGTCCAAAAATGTCAATTTTGGAGTAAGCTGGCGACTGATCGTTGGCGTAGAGGGGCATTCGTCCGAATCTATGTCGTCGAAGCAGTCGGCAGCGGTTTGATCGACCTCATTTTCCAAGGCTCGGTTTGATTCGCTGCCTGCAATGATCGGCAGCATGGATCCGGTATGCTCCATTGATCTGGCAAAGCACTTGTGGAATGTTCCACAAGCATGGGAGTATCCCCTTGCAATGTCAGAGCGCGGGAACAGACCGGTTTTTTGTTACCCGAATCATTCAGGACGGGGCATTTTTGCCCCACCGCCATGAAAGGAAATTTTTTACCATGAAACGCAAGCTCACCGCCAAGGAATACACCTATGTTGCCAGCATGCTCTTCGGCCTGTTTTTCGGCGCAGGTAACCTTATTTTCCCCGTGCACCTCGGCCAGATGGCCGGTTCCAACGTTTGGCAGGCCATTCTGGGGCTTCTCATCACGGGCGTGGGCCTGCCGCTGCTCGGCGTGGCCGCGCTCGGCATCAGCCGCTCCAACGGTCTTTTTGACCTGAGCAGCAAGGTCAACCGCCCCTACGCGATGTTCTTCACCTGCGCGCTGTATCTGACCATTGGGCCGTTTTTCGCCATTCCCCGCTGCGCGACGACGTCATTCACCGTGGGACTTGAGCAGGTGCTTCCGCAAAATGGCAGTAACACACTGTACCTGCTGCTCTTCTCGGTAGCGTTTTTCGCCGCGGCGCTCTTTTTCGCACTGCGCCCGGGCAAGATCCTGACCTGGGTCGGCAAAATTCTGAACCCCTGCTTTCTCGTCTTCCTCGGCATTCTGGTCGTCGTCGCGCTCCTCTCTCCGAGTGCGGCCATCGCGGATGTCGAGCCGCTCGGCGACTACGCGTCCCAGCCGTTTTTCGCTGGTTTCCTCGAAGGGTACAACACCATGGACGCGCTGGCGAGCCTTGCGTTTGGCATCATCGTCGTGCAGGTCATCCGTGACCTCGGCGTGGACGATCCCACCGCTGTGGCGGGGAGCACCGTCCGCGCGGGCATTTTCAGCAGCCTTCTGATGGCGTTCATCTACATCGCCGTCACGATCGCCGGCACGCAGAGCCGCGGCGTGCTTGAAGCCAGCGAGAACGGCGGCACGGCGCTCGCGCAGATCGCACAGCACTACCTCGGCTCCGCCGGTCTCTTCATCCTCGCCGCCACGGTGACGCTCGCGTGCCTCAAGACCGCCGTCGGTCTCATCACGAGCTGCGCCGAGACGTTCAGCGCGCTCTTCCCCGACGGGCCAAAGTACCGCATCTGGGCAATCATTTTCAGCCTCGTGTCGCTGCTGTTTGCGAACCTCGGCCTCAGCGCCATCATCAGCTATTCGCTGCCGGTGCTGATGTTCCTCTATCCGCTCTCCATCGCGCTCATTGCGCTGGCGCTGCTCGGTAAATTCTTCGGCCACGACCGCACGGTGTACTGCTGGACGATCGGCTTCACGCTCATCGCTGCCGTTTACGATCTGATCATCGCGCTGCCCGAGAGCGTGTTCAACGCCATCCACGGTCCGGCCATCAAGGCGTTCGGTCAGCAGTACCTACCGTTTGCCGACCTCGGCCTCGGCTGGATCTGCCCGACGCTTATCGGCGCGGCCATCGGCCTTATTCTGCACTTCATGCGCGGGAACAGGGCCAAGGCGTGAACCCCTTACAAGTCAAAAATCCGTCCGGTCGATGACCGGACGGATTTCTTTTATTTATCGCGTGTTTTCGCCGCTCACAGCGTCGCGGCAAACTTCGTCACCGCGGCGAGGCCGTCTTTGAGCGTATCAATGTCGCAGGCATAGCCGATGCGCATACTGTGGGGCTGCTCGAAGCAGTCGCCCGGCGTGACGAACGCACCGGTCTCGTGGTACATGCGCTTGCAAAACTCGTAGGAGGGGATATCGAAATCGTAGTAAACGAGCGCGGTCGTACCGGCTTTGGGCTTGGTGTAGAAAAAGTGCGGATTTTCCTTGATCCAGTCATCGAGGATGGCGAGGTTCTCGCGCACGATGCGCTGATTGCGCTTGAGCATCACGTCGCTGTGGCGCAGGGCGATGGACGCGATCGCATCGTCGAACATGCCGCAGCTAATTAAATTGTAGTCGCGGTGCGACAGGAACGCCTTGCGCGCCGCTTCATCGTGCGTGGCGATCCAGCCCATGCGAAGGCCCGCGAGCGAGAAGACCTTGGACATGCTGCTGACCGAGATGCCCTTTTCATAGAGGTCGACGATGGACTCGCACCACTCGTCCTCCTGCGTCAGGTGGCGGTAGACCTCGTCGCAGAGGATGTACGCGCCCACGCCGCGGGCGATCTCCACGATGCTCCCCAGCAGCTCCTTACTCATCAGCGCGCCGGTGGGGTTGTTGGGGTTGTTGATGCAGATCATTTTCGTCTCGGGCGTGACGAGGCTCTTGAGCTCATTCAGGTCGGGGAGATAGTCGTTTTCCTGCTTTAGGTGCATGATGGCGACGTCCGCGCCGATGGCCTCGGGGATGGAGTAGAGCTGCTGATAGGTCGGCATGATGCTGACCACGCGGTCGCCCGCGGAAATGAGCGAGCAGAACACATGATGGTTCGCGCCCGCCGCGCCGTGCGTGAGCACGACCTCATCGGCCTTGATCGTGTGATAGAGCTTGGAAATGCCGCTGCGCAGCGCCTCGCTGCCCCAGATATCGCCATAGGTCAAGCGCTGGGCACAGAAGTCCTTCAAAAAGTCCTCCTTGTTCTCGCCCGTGAGCTCGAAAAGCTCGTCGAGCGAAACGGAGTCGACGCAGGTCTCGGCGATGTTGTATAGCGCACCCACCTCGTACTCGTTCATCCATTCTTCCACAGCAAAGGGCTTGATGTTCATATCGTTCTCCTTTTCTCTATAAAAAAGTAACAGCACCCACGACCCAGCCTTATCCGGTCGCCCGGAATACCTACGGCTCAGTCATGGATGCCTTTTCTCCCCGGCCGGTGCCAAAGGAGGCATTGATGATGAAGTTGATTGTATTATAATGCATTTTTATAGGATGTCAAGCGGGAAAGCGTAAATTTATCGCCCTTTTGCAGGGCGAATATCCAGCTTTCCGTATGGTTCCGTCACGCTGCTCTGTCCGCGCCGCACAGCGTCTTTTTCTTGCCCTTTTTCGCGCGGACTGCTATACTGGGAAAAACGACGAAAGTGAGAACGATCATGCCGAATTTTGATCCGTTAACTTACCGATATTCTTCCCGCCGCAACGTGGTCTACGCCAAAAACGGCGTGTGCTGCACGTCCGTTCCCCTCGGCGCACAGGTCGGCCTCGACGTGCTGAAAAATGGCGGCAACGCCGTCGATGCCGCCGTCGCCATGGCCGGCGCGATGCCGCTGCTCGAGCCGACGGGCAACGGCCTTGGGTCCGACTGTTTCGCGCTCGTGTGGATCGAGAAGGAGAAAAAGCTCTACGGCTTGAACGCCAGCGGCGTTGCGCCGATGGCGCTGAGCGCGGACGAGGTTCGCGCAAAAGGCTTTTCCGAGGTGCCCGAGGAAGGCTGGCTCCCCACGATGGTCCCGGGCGCGCCCGCGGGCTGGGCGGCGCTCAATGCGCGCTTTGGCACAAAGCCGCTCTCCGAGCTCTTCGCCCCCGCCATTTCCTACGCCGAAAACGGCTATGCCGTGCCCGTCAATGTCGGCAAGCTCTGGGCGCGCGACAGCAAGCGCATCGCCAGGGTCATGGCGCAGGACCCCGCCCCCTATGAATACTGGTGGAAGAGCTTTATGAAGCCGGACGGCTCGCCGTACCGCGCGGGCGATGTCTTCCGTTTCCCCGCCTATGCCGACACGATGCGCTCCCTTGCCGAGACGAACTGCGAGAGCTACTATCGCGGTGAGCTGATGGAAAGGATCGTCGCCCATTCGCGCGCCACGGGCGGCTACTTCTGCGAGGACGACTTCAAGAACTACCACCCTGAATGGGTCGAGCCCATCACGCAGGACTACCGCGGCTACACCGTCTGCGAGATCCCGCCCAACGGCCACGGCATCACGGTGCTGATGGCGCTCGGTATGCTCAACGGGCTGACCCTACCCGAAAAGCGCGAGGACGCGGACTACTATCACAAGGTCATGGAGGCCATCAAGCTCGCCTTTGCCGACACGAAGACCTACGTCGCCGACCCGCGCTATATGAAAACAAAGGTCAGCGAGCTGCTCTCGCCCGACTATCTTGCCGCCCGCCGCGCACTCATCACAGACAAGGCGCTCGAGCCCAAAGCGGGCGACCCGCACTGCGGCGGCACGATCTACCTCTGCACCGCGGACGCAGAGGGCAACATGGTCTCGCTTATCCAAAGCAACTACTGCGGCTTTGGCGCGGGCATCGCCATCCCCGGCACGGGCATCTCGCTTCAGGACCGCGGCGCGAACTTCTCCCTCGACCCGAAGAGCGATAACTATTTGGAGGGCGGAAAGAAGTCCTACCACACGATCATCCCGGGCTTTCTGCTCAAGGACGGCGAGGCCGTCGGCCCGTTCGGCGTGATGGGCGCGTTCATGCAGCCGCAGGGGCAGGTCGAGGTGCTGACGAGCACCATCGATTACGCCATGAACCCGCAGGAGGCGCTCGACGCGCCGCGCATCCAGTGGATCGGCGGCAAAAAGCTCCAGATCGAGCGCGAGGCGGGCGAGGCGATCGCCGAGCAGCTGCGAGCAATGGGGCACGAGGTCGAGATCGTCGACGACCGCACGGCCATGGGCCGCGGCGAGATCATCTGGAAGTGCGAAAACGGCGTTTACGCCGCGGGCACCGAACCGAGATGCGACGGCACGGTCGCAAGCTGGTAACAAAGCAAAAAAGGAGGCTTCCCGTCGGGAAGCCTCCTTTTTTGCACATTTTTCAAAATTAAACCTTGGCCTCGCTGTTGTGCTTGCTGGCGACGTAGCTTCTCATCGAGTTCACGACGATGGTCGCGCCGAGCACGATGAGCAGCACCGCGATGATGAGCTGCAAGCCGTTGGCGATAAACACCGCGCCCCAGGTCGTCTCGCCCGCGGGGATGGTGACGGCAGCGGCATTTTGGATGGCGCTCACCATGGCCATCAGGCGCTGCACGAGCGCCGTGAACGTGACGCAGAGCATGATGACGAGCGGCGGGAAGAGCATCTTGTTGCTGCGGCCCGTGACCTTGAGGAAGACGCACAGCGTGATGAGCACGAGCGCGGAGAGCAGCTGGTTCGCCGAGCCGAACAGCGGCCAGATGTTGGAGTAGCCGATCTTCGTGAGCACGTAGCCGAGCACGAGCGTCAGCACCGTGGAGAAATACGTGTTGCACAGGAGCTTGCGCCAGGGCTCGGCGTGGGCCATGTCGTCCACGCTGAAAAGCTCCTGGAAGCTCATGCGCGCGATACGCGCGACGGCGTCAAGGCTCGTGAGGGCGAGGGCGGAGACGCACATCGTCATAAAGACCGTGGCGGCGTAGTTCGGCACGCCGAACATCTCGAAGAAGCCCGCAACGCCGCGGCTGAAGATCTGGAACGGGGTACCGGCGGCGGGAGTGCCGTCCGCCGCGGCGGCCGCACCGGCCACGCAGAGTGCGAGCACGGCAAGCAGGCTCTCGAGGATCATCGCGCCGTAGCCGACCTTGAGCATGTCCTTCTCGTTTTCCACCGTCGTCTTGATTTCGACGATGTCGAGCTTCTTCTGGCCGCACTTTTCCGCAATCGCGGCACGGCGCTTTTCGCTCAGCGCAATCGGGAAGCAGTCGCGGGAAACCGCAACCAGACCCAGCTTCACAACGGGAATATTCTGCATCAGAAAAGCCTCCTCTTAATGACTCTGATTCAGGGTGTACCTACTCGTAGTATACCGCGTTCGCCGTGATTCGTCAAGAGATTGCAGGCGCAATTCTTGCAAGAAAACGTGCAGATTTTGCCCAATTCATACTATTTTCAATGAAAAAGCTCTGCTACCGTATTCCGGGGGCACATGTTGCAAGAATCGCGCCCGCAGGCGCGGAATCCTTTCTGCTGCGATAAAAGACCAGTAACATGGGTGTGCAATGCGAAGGGGTCAAGGGGGCGACCGCAGACTTCGTCTGTTTTCATTGCCCCCCTTGTCGCGCCCGCAGGCGCGATTCCCCCCGCAACGAAAAAGACCAGCTGCAAAAGAACATCCATGCCTGAAAAAGGGCAGAAAAATCCCCGTGCAGTTACCCGCACGGGGAAAGAGAATTACTTGCCGAGCTTCGCCGCGATCACTTCCGCAGCCTTCTTGCCCCAGACAAGGCAGTTGCCGTGGCCCATACCGCCGATGGAGTTCAGACCGCCGACGTTCGCCATGCCGACGATTTCGCCCGCGATGTAAACGCCTTCAATCACCAGACCGTCGGAGTTGAGCACTTCGCAGTCCTTGGTCATCATCGGGCCGCCGCAGGTAATCATGACGTAGGGAACGGTCTTGACCGCGTAGAACGGGCCGTTCGCCATCGCGACTTCCTGCGCCGTGCGGCCGAACGGGTCATTGCCGTTTGCGCAGCCGTCATTGTACGCCGCAATGGTTGCCGTGAAGGTATCCACCGGCAGGCCGACCTTTTTCGCCAGCTCTTCCACGGTGTCCGCCTTCCACGCCAGACCCTTTTCAATCAGGGATTCCATGTAGGGGTCAAATTCTTCCTTCACGCTGCCCCAAGCGCCGGTGGAGAACACCTTCGCGTCCGGAATCAGCATTTCGGAGGAGAAAACGGTGTAGACGATGTTGTGGGGAGCGTTCGCCCACGTTTCGCTCTTGACGTGAGAATCCGCGCCGGTTTCGTTTGCCATACGCTCGCCGTTGGTGTTAATCCACAGCGCGCCGTTGGTGGCGTTGAAGTAGCCGAAGGAGCGGAAGTCGTCGCTGGTCGGGATACCGCCCGCATACGCGGTGCAGAAGTCCATGTTCGTCAGCGGCGCGCCCAGTTCTTCCAGCCAAGCATAGCCGTCGCCGGTCACGCACGCGGGAGAGGTGGACAGCACGTTTTCAAAGTTGTACTTGTTCAGCAGCTCTTCGCTGCCGCCGTAGCCGCCGGTGCAGACAACCGTCGCGGGCGCCAGCAGGGTGGTTTCGGTGCCGTCCGCCAGACGCGCCTTCGCGCCGATGACCGCGCCCTCGTCATTGGTCACAAGACCGGTGACGTAGGTGTTGAGCATCATGTAAGCGTTGGTGGAGAAATACTTTTCCAGTTCCGCGTACAGCGACACGACGAACGCACGAGCGCCGCCCTTGCCGGAGTAGTTGCGCGCCACATTCAGCGGCTGATACACGCCGAAGTAGGGGACGCGGTCGCCGAAGTCGGTGCCCAGATCGTCCAGCCAGTCCACCGCTTCGCCGCTGATTTCAGCGAATTCGCGGGCAATTTCCTCGTTGAAGGTGCCCGCGCCGCCCAGACGCACAAAGTCCGCGAAGCACAGATCGGGGTCGTCCTCGATACCGGCTTCCTTCTGCATCCGCGTGCCCAGCAGCGTGCCGCCCGCAACGTTCGCAGAGCCGCCGTAGGTCGCAGCCTGATCGACAACCAGCACGTTCAGACCCAGCTCAGCCGCACGGGCAGCCGTCGCCAGACCTGCCATGCCCGCGCCGATGACCAGAACGTCCGCCTGCTCAAAAGGCATGGTGGCTTCTTTTGCTTCGTCGGGGTTCAGGGCGTTCTTCACCGCCTCGATGATGCCCTTGGAGGTAAAGGTCGCGCCGGAAACGATGTCCACGTCCGCAGACTGCGCTTCGACGATCGCCGCAGGAATCTTCTCAATCGCAGGATCGGAGATGCCCGCCGTCTCGGAATGCTCCAAGACCTTCACTTCGGTGATTTTGCCGCCGCTGACCGTCACGGACACCTTAATCGCGCCGTTCAGACCAGCGCCGGTGCCTTCATAGACGCCGTCTGCCGTCTCCGCCACAGCGGGGATGCAGCACAGCACCATGACCAGCGCAAGAAGCAGGGAAAGGAACTTACGCATGATAGAAATCCTCCTTTTTTTCTGGTGGTGCGCTCATCAAATTTGCTTGTGCAGCTTGAAAAGCGTATCACAATATCCGTATGAAAAGTATAACCTTCTGAATTACGATTGTCAAGTAATTCACGAAAGTTTTCCCGCCATTTTCGCACTTTTTTCGGCACGATTATTCCAAAACAGTCAATACAGCAAAAATGCCGCGAAAGCAGCATCTGTGTGCTTTCGTGGCAAAACGACTTTATAGGATTCACCAATTAGGCGGATTTTACCCCTTCCGCATGACTGCCTCAATGTCCTCAACCGTGCGCGGAATCGCTGCCGAGAGGTTTTCGCACCCGTCTTCTGTTACCAGCAGGTTGTCCTCCAAGCGGAAACCAATGCCCCATTCCTCGTGGTAGATGCCCACGTCGATGCAGAACACCATGCCCGGCTTGACCGTCAGCGGACGCTCGATAACATCATGCACGTCGTAGCCCACATGGTGTGCGCCGCCGTGCCACATATAGCGCCCGATGTTTTCCGGCTTGTCCAGCACGCCCGCGTCGCAGAGCAGCGCTGCGTTGTAGCGGCGAATCGTCGCATCCACCTCCGCCATCGAGAAGCCCGGCTTGACGATAGAGAACATGTGGTTCGACGTTTGCAGCGCACAGTTGAACAGCAGCTTCTGCTTGTCCGAGAAGCGCCCGTTGCACGGAAAACCGCGGCTGACGTCGGTCATCAGGCTGTCATGCTGCGCGCCGACGTCGTTGAGCACCATGTCGCCGTCGTGCGCCTGCCCGCGGTAGGAATAATAGTGGATGCAGAAGTTGTTCTTCCCGGCGGAAATGATGGAGGGAAATCCGGGACCGTCCGGGCCGAACTGCGCCAGCGCATGATCAAAATCCGCTTTGTATTGGTACTCATATTTTCCGGGACGGGAAGCGTGCATCATGGCCAGAATGCCCGCCTTGGTGATCTTCTCGGCTTCACGCAGCGCCTCGATCTCGCAGGGCTGCTTTATAAGCCGCAGCCGGCGGATCAGTATGTTGGCGTTTTCCAGACGCAGGAACGGATATTCCCGCTGGATCACGTTTCGCCAGCTGTGCGCCGGGCGGTCAATGTCAGCAGGGGAGATGCGGTAGAGGTCGAGATACACGGCCCCATAGTTTCCGCTGTTCGCCAGCGCGGAAAAATCCGTTTCCAGCGCGCCGACGAAGCGCACGTCCTTAACACCGGAAACGCTTTCCGCTTCCTGCGGCTTGATCCGAGTGCCGGTCCAGCGCTCGGCAATAGCGTCCGGCGGCAGCAGATACAGCCGCTCCGCAACACTGCCCTCGGCGTCTTTCAGCGCGAGCAGCACCGCCTGCCTGCACTTCAGCCCCGTAAAGTAGACAAAGCTCCGATCCGCGAAAAACGGGTAATATTCGTCGTTCGTTTTCCGGATCTCGTCGCCGGAAAAAAGCATCAAAAGTGAACCCGGCTGCATCATGGCATAGAGCCGATCCCGGTTTCCCTGATAGTATGCGGTATTCATGGTTTATTCCTCCTTATTCAGACGTTCTTATTATAATGGCTTGGTGAAGGTTTGAAAAGAAGAAAACACACAGGATATCTATACGGCATACGCAGCCCCATTGACAAATTTTTCATAAGCGGCTACAATGCCGCCTACCCGCGAAAAACGCGGGATATCAAACGAGAAAAACGAGGGATACCAAAGTGGAACACAGCGAACTGTTCCGAACGGAAAAAATCAGCAGAGTTCTGTTGCGTCTCGCGCCGCCGGTGATGCTCGCGCAGCTCATTCAGGCGCTTTATAATATCGTGGACAGTCTGTTTGTGGGCCGGTATTCGGAATCCGGCCTGACGGCTTTGTCCATCATCTATCCGATCCAGCTTTTGATGATCGCTCTCGCCGTCGGAACGGGCGTGGGGATCAACACGGTGATGGCGGCAAAGCTCGGCGTGGGCGAGGCGAAAAAGGCGGATGAGTATGCCGGTGTGGGA
>ERZ826016.2540-NODE-2540-length-14161-cov-10.486176_pt1 | contig 14161 bp, 10 predicted proteins | sample MGYA00519872_ERZ826016 | MGnify/ENA primary metagenome ERZ826016 (study PRJEB31778, sample SAMEA3449218) | human gut metagenome | biome: human gut; feature: human-associated habitat; material: faeces | place: United Kingdom | collected 2010/2012 ... | reverse complement strand
ATAATTTTACCGTCATGGAGATTGTGGGAAATCTGTACCGCTTCTGCGGAAATAATCATATGAAATTTGAGGACCATGCAGGAAATATTAAAACAGATTATGAAGAGATTACCAGAATGGATGAAAGTGCATTGTCGGACTGGCTTGTAAGAGTATCATTGTCGATTTCGGAGGAACTTAAAAATGCCAGGAAATCCTCATTGTGTTATCTGATTGAAGAGGCAAAAAACATAGTTCGTGACTGTTATTCGGAGACGGACTTGTCATTGGATACGGTGTGCTCTAAGCTTGGAGTATCAAATTCCTACTTTTCATCAATGTTTAAAAAGGAATCAGGCAGTTCGTTTATAACATATCTGACGGATTACAGAATGCAGCAGGCTGTACGGCTGCTGCTGGAAACAGATGAGAAAAGCTATGAAATTGCAGAGCATGTAGGTTACGAAGACGCCAACTATTTCAGCTATGTCTTTAAGCGAAGATACGGGATGTCTCCGTCTAAATATCGTATGGAGCATATAGGAAAACAGGTATGATAAAAAAGAAAAGAAAAGTGCTGGATATACAATCTGTTATCATGACGGTGCTGTCACTGATGACGGTAATCATTTCAATATCCATTGGTCTGCTGCTCTATAACCGGTATGAAATCGCAATGCGGCATAATGATGTCAGCAGTACACAGAACATGATGGATACTATGGTCAACTCAATTGAGCAATACCTCAAGAGCATGAGACAGATTACCAATACCGTAAATTATAATATTATACAGGTGTTTGATGTTTCCGATCCTGAGTTTAACCAGCAGCTCAGCCTGATTTATGAAGCGGATAAGGACAAAATACAGAGCATTGCGCTTTATGATATGGAAGGAAAGCTGATAGTGGCAGAGCCGGTTACTCTTCAGAAGGAGGGCATTGATGTTGTCAGGCAGTCATGGTTTCAGCGTGCAACAGAAAAGGTTGCCAATATACATTTTTCCGCACCGCATATACAGAATTTGTTTCAGGATGATGCAAAACGATATTACCGGGTTATTTCCTTAAGCCAGGCGGTTGATTATATAGCAGGAGACCGTCCGGAAAATGGAATATTGCTGGTGGATATGAAGTATTCCTTTATTGAGAAACTGTTCAGCCGTATTAATTATAAGAGCAGGGAACATTATTATTATATATGTGACGGAGATGGAAACCTCATTTACCACCCATATTTGAATGAAATCAGCAATGGTATGTTCTGTGAGGATTTGGGTATTCCATGTGGCAGCGAGGATGGTGTATACCGGAATCAGCTCAGTCCTGACGGCGGAAAACGTACGGTTATTGTAAGCACTATTTCTTATACCGGCTGGAAGCTGGTGGGAGTTGTTCTTCAGGATGTCAGGACGGACAGTGTGAAGCAGTTCCGTATGTACATGGTAATTATTGTTATCATGCTTATCATGATGCTGCTTGTGGTCAACAGGGTTGTCTCGAGGAAGATTTCCAGTCCTATTATCAAGCTGGACGCATCTGTGACGGCATATGAGGCCGGTGAAAAGCCGGATATTTATATAGGGGGTTCATACGAAATCAGGCATTTGGGAAACTCTGTCCAGAAGTCCTATGAGGAGATTGAACACCTGATGACGGAGATTGTAGCCCAGCAGAATAAGCGCAGAAGGAGTGAGCTGGCGGCACTGCAAAGCCAGATTAATCCGCATTTTCTTTATAATACTTTGGAGTCGATTACCTGGATGGTTGAGGGCGGCAAAAATAAGGATGCGGTGTTTATGATTTCGGAGCTTGCCAAGCTTTTCCGCATAAGCCTGTCAAACGGAAGGACAATTATCAGTATTGAAGATGAGCTGAAGCATTGCAAAAACTATATGAATATACAGAAGTACCGCTATAAGGAGCGCTTTGTGACGGAGTATGATGTCTCGGAGGAAATCTATCATTTCTGCACGGTGAAGCTTATCATGCAGCCGATTCTTGAAAATGCTATATACTATGGTGTGGGAAATATGGATGCTGACGATAATCCAAGAATCTTGGTCAGGGGCTGGAAGAACGACAATGACATATATCTGGCAGTATCGGACAACGGAATGGGAATGAGGCGTGAGGATGTGAGAAACATTTTGTCGGATAATCGGAAGGTGCCAAAGCACGGCTGCGGAGTAGGACTGATTAATGTACACACGCGTATTCAACTGATGTTCGGTGTGAAGTACGGTCTTATTGTTGAGAGCGAACCGGATGAGGGAACTACGGTAACAATTCATCTGCCGGCGGTTCCGTATACCGAAGAAAATTGTGAGCTTTTGGAGAATGGGGTTAAAAAGCCCGGAAATGAGGGTGACTATGACAAAACCTAAAACTACCTTTCTGCTGTCTGAAATATGCCTTGCCATATTGCTGCTGCTGTGTGTACGACAGATTTTTGCGGACGAAAGACCTCAGAAGCGGGTAGCGGTTATCGTTGAAAAATCAGGTGATGAAAAATGGGATTCATTTTTCAACGGTGTCAAGCAGGCGGCAAGAATACAGAATATACATCTTATTATCTGTAATACGGATGAGATTGAGAATGCACAGGATGAGAGGGGCCTGATATATGAGCAGCTTGATAATCAGGTGGATGCTTTTATCATTCAGGCGGCACCGGGGAATGATACAGAGACGGTGCTAAAGGAGCTGCGTACACAGAAGCCGGTTATACTGGTTGCCAATGATGTTCTGGGGAATGCCGGACAGAAAAGACAATCAAAGCACTCAGGGCTTCCGGTTATCATGCCTGATAATTATTCCATTGGCTACGCGCTGGGAGAGGATCTGATAAGCAGAAATAGTGTTGACGGAATGAGTGTGGGAATTGTAAGCGGGCTTGCCGGGACGGAATATGCCGTGGATTGCAGGCAGGGACTGCTTGATGCACTGTCAGACACAAGCTGTGAGATAGCCTATGATATAGGTGTGACTCATGGTATGTCAATTACTGAAGAGCTCAGACAGCAAAAGCCTGTGGATTATCTGATTGTGCTCGACACGAATGCACTGGAGCAGGCAGCAGCAATGTATGCAGGAAAAGAAGGAACCGGGACGAAGCTCTATGGAATAGGAAACAGCATGAAGTGTGTGTATTATCTGGATGATTCCGTAATTGACGGGCTTATTTTGGTTGATGGCTACAGCATGGGATATAAAAGCATTTTGGAAATTTCCCACGCGTTGAACAAGCATTTATATACCATTCAGGATCATGTGGTTGATTATATGCTGATTCACAAGGAAGATATTTTCCGTGAAGATGTACAGAGGTTCCTCTATACCTATGATTGAGGCTGATATAAATGGGAAACGGAGATTAGTGTGAAAAATAAACGGATAATAAAAGTTATTATATTATGTCTTTTACTGTGTACGACGGGCTGTCACAAGGATAATGGTGTAAACAGGAATATTATGAGGGTTGGTGTTGTGCTGTACACGCAGGATGACCCCTTTATCAATGCGTTGACGGAATGTATGAAGGAAAATTTTGAAAAACATGAGTCGGATTCTTTTAAGATAACAATGACGGTTCGTGATGGCAAAAATGATCAGGATATTCAGGACAAGGTTGTTGGAGAGGTGATTGATGCCGGCTGTGACATACTGATTATCGATCTGGTTGACCGGACGGAGCCTTCAAATATAATTAAAATGGCAAAGCAGCAGAATATACCTGTTATTTTCTTTAATCGTGAGCCGGTATATGAGGATATAATGCAATGGGATAAGCTGTACTATGTCGGAGGAGACGCAGCGCAATCCGGTATGCTGCAGGGAGAAATTGCAGCAGAGGTTATATGTGGGGATTATGCGGCAGACCGCAACAGCGACGGTAAGATTCAATATGTCCTGCTTGAGGGTGAGGCAGGGCATCAGGATGCTATTATGAGAACCGACAGTGTGGTCAGCACTATTCAGACGGAGGGCATAATTCTGGAGAAACTCAGCTATCAATTCGCTAACTGGAACCGGGGTCAGGCTGAGAATAAAATGACCCAGCTTATTAACCGGTATGGAACCGATATTGAGCTTGTGATTTCCAATAATGACGAGATGGCGTTGGGAGCGGCAGCGGCATACGATGCACTGGGGTATCCACAGGAGAGCCGCCCGGTCATTCTCGGAATCGATGGGCTTGACAGTGCTCTTGAAGCTGTTAAAAAGGGCTATATCCAGGGTACGGTATACAATGACAAGGAGGGACAGGCAAGCCGGATATCAGGTCTTGCGCTGGATCTGTTCCGTGGAAAGATTCTGCCGGACAGTGATTTTGAAAATGGACGATATATCTTTCTGCCATATCATAAGGTTACGGCAGACAATGTTGATGAGTTTTTAAAGTAAGGGTTATCAGGATATGCCAGCTTCGGTGGCGCATATATAGAAAAGCTTTATCAGAGTTCTTGGAACAACATTATAAAATAGAAAATCAGAGAGGAAATCAGAGAGGAAATCAGAGATGGAAGAATGGTTGAACAGCTATTATGAGGAGCTGGATCCTGTAAAGAGACAGCGGATACTTGAAGAGAACAGCCGTGATACGCAGAGTGCGGATGGACAGCTCCGCCATCAGCTCTGGACAGCCAGATACGGCAAGGGAAAGCCTAAAAGTGATGCGTTTGTCGGATATCTGATGAATTTGAAGTATATTGCTGACAGCGACAGGCTGGATCCGGGAGGCAGGAAGAAAAAGCTTGCCATAGAAGCGCTTATGGGGCTTAAACTGTATGAATTCAGGAAAAGAAGCGGGATGGAGCAGGAGATAATTATGTCGGAGCTGAAAAATACCTGCAGAAGGTATATGGACATAAGTGCCGGCGGGCGGGGATTTACTTCCGTAATTTTCGGAATGGGACAACTGTCAGAGGAGAGCATCGCCGGAAAGCTCGCAGAGCAGGTGAGCAAATTCGCTTATGAAGCTCCGCATATTCTTAGAATGGACAAGGAGTTTGAGCCTCTTCAGAGGGCGGCGGTGGAAGTATTCAGTGAGCTGTATCCTAATCGAGGGCACTTTTTGAATAAAGTATAAAAGTACCTCGGCAGCAGAATGTATATGGAACAATGATGATGCCGGGTTTAAATCGGCACAACAATCTGTGTGATGTAGTCAGAGGTATGCGTTCCGCGGCTTGGCGGTCCCTCAAGATAGATACTGCGGTATGGTCCCGTGGTCCGGATGTGGTTTTCCTCAACATAATCGTTCAGGACGGCGATTGCAGTTCCGATTTCCTCGTATGCCCCACGGTAATAGATGCACAGAACAGGTGTCTCCGCAAATTCAACACGCTCCTCTCCTGCAAAATCATCCTGCACCGGAATGCAGCACATCAGCTCATGTCCGTTATCGGGTGTGGTGATACGCATGGTAAACATTCGTGCAACCATGGACATTTTCCCCGTTCTGGCAGCGGCAATATATGTGTCACGCAGCTTGTTGGCGGCATCGGCCGTATCCGTGCAGTGGTAGGTGCGGCAAAAGCACACCTGACGAGGAATGCGTGTCTGGTGTATGCTGAGGTCACCCGGCTTTGCGGAGCGGACTTGGAGAAGCTGGATATTGCGGTCGAGTGCTGCCCTCAAATCCATAAGGCGCTCCAAATGGTGGTCGAGATTGGTTGTATCATAATAGTATTCCTTGATTTCCGCGAGTGAGAGTCCCAGGCTCTGCAGGGAGCGGATAGAGCGTATCTGCGTCATATTGTCCGCAGTATAATAGCGGTAGCCGCTCTTTTCATCCTTGACGGCGGGCTTGAGCAAGCCCATCTCCTCATATACCAGTATCGTCTTTCTTGTCACTCCCAGAATATCTACGATTTCTCCGATTTTAAATAGGCTGTTGTCATGTTTTTTCATGTCAATCTCCATTTATGAAGTTTATTAAGTGCCGAGCGTAAGGATACAGGTTGTACTGTGCTTGCCCCAGCCGGACAGACACAGATTACAATAGTAGCATATCTGATATCCGTTTCCGGTGGTGCTCTTAGTCACGGCAAAATAACCGTCCTTCATTTTGACCTTTTTTCCGTCTAAAAACTCAAATTCCCTTAATTCATACGTTCCTTCAATATTGCTGTCAACCATTGTGACCTTCGGATTGTACTCGCCGGTCAAGATAAAGTCGGCCTGTATTTCGTCGTAGTAGGACCTGAGATTCGCCCAGTCGACAGCGACCCTCGCCTTGTGGATGTGGGAAATCAAGGTAGGAACCATGACACCAACGAGAACTACCATAATCGCAACCGCAACCAGAAGTTCAACCAGGCTGAAGCCTTTGTTAGTTCTTCCGCTCATGGAGCTGCGGCATAATTTTTTTAATTTGATCATCTTCATAATCTCCGTTAAAAAGCTGTAATAAAATATAGGGATAAATTATTCATTAATCGAACGGATTATAAATTAGGGAGATTCGATTGTCAAGGAGCCGGGGCAGAAATTAATGCAAATTTTATAATAGGAGCTTCTCGTAATCTCTGAGGGGAAGAGGCTTCGAGAAGAAATAGCCCTGAATATCATCACATTTCTGTTCCTTGAGGTAGTCAAGCTGTGATTCGTACTCAACGCCCTCGGCTGTTATATGGAGTCCGAGGTGGCGGCCCATCTTGATTACATAGTGGAGAAGGGTTTCTCCGTCCTTCTCGCCGATACAGTCGATGAGGCTCTTGTCAAGCTTCAGGGTGTCGAAGCAGTGCATATTAAGCGTTGCAAGTGATGAATATCCTGTTCCGAAGTCATCCATGAGAATGTGAATGCCGTTCGCACGGAAGTTCTCAAGAAGCCCGGCAATGTCAGCCTTGCCGGAGATGGCACTTTCAAGAACCTCAAGCTGTATGTATTCGGCAGGCACATGGTACTCGTTAAGTATTCCGAGATATTTTTCAACTACGTTGTTGCTGTATAGGGTGGCACGGCTTACATTGATTGACATAGGGTAAACGTTAAAGCCTTTGTCCAGCCAGGATTTTTGCTGTCTGCATGCCTCTCGGAATACATACTCATCCAGCCGTGATATATAGCCATCGTGCTCGAAGAGAGGTATGAAGCGGCCGGGAGGAATGAGACTGCCGTCACTCTCACGCCATCGCACAAGAGCCTCACAGCCTACAGGCTCGCGTGTAATGGTGGAGTATTTAGGTTGATACCACAGCTCGAACTGTCTGTTGGAGATGGCATAATCGAACCTCTCCTCAAGCTGCTGGTTTTTCATAAGCTCCTCGTGATCAATTTCATTGTAAAAGGCATAGCACTTATCGTGGTCATCCCTGGCAAAATTGCAACCGATTTTGGCTTTGGTGTAGGCATCATCGATTGATACCGTGTTGTCCATAGGGAACAGACCGAAGCATGCCCGTATGCCCGGAACCTGATAGGATATTGCAATATCGTGGATTCCGGAGGAGAGCTGCTCAAGCCGCGATGCGATGGTCGAGGCATCCGACATTTCAAGGAACAGGATAAAATAATCATCCCTGACACGGGCTGCCAGTTCATTATTCTTAATTGATTTTGTGACAAGCTCCCAAGTCTTTTTTATCATCTCATCGGATGCAGCTCCACCTGCTGTGATGCTGATGTTGGAAAAGTGCTGTATATCCATCGAAATTATGTAACCGCGGCGCGAACGCAGCTTTGAAAGCCGGCGCTTGAACAGGGCGTAGTTGGCACCGTCGGTAATAGGGTCAATGTAGGCAAGCTTCTGAACAGCCAGCCGCTGCGATCTGAAGGTAAGCAGATAAGCTATAAGAGCAGCGTTAAAGAGAAGTATATTGAGTACAATCATGAGGTACAGAGTATTCTGTACAGGTTTAAAACGCTCAAGCAGATAGCTTGTCGGAACCATTGTAAATATATTCCACTTTATTTCATCATTGAAAAGGGATATTGGAAGACAATAGTAATAGTATTCAATATCATCAATAAAGAATCTGCCGAGACCTCCGGTATCAGCGTGGATGAGTTGTTCTATTGAGGAGACAACGCCGTCATTCTTCTTGTTTGGAGCAAGAATATCCGTGTATAGATTGCGGGAGAGCTGAACGGAATCATATCCCATGGCAATGGAGATATCTCCGTATTCATTGATGGCAAAGCTGCTTCCCTGCCCGTTGAAGCACTCGACCTGAAGGCTTGCATTGAACACTTCGGCATCGTATATAAGAGCGAACACACCGTTGACATCACCGCTTGCATCATCGTACATCGGACTTGAGAAGATAATGATATCCTCGGGCTTCGATGAGAGAGCATCGGAGAGTACCTCTGTGATTGTGGACTTGCCTTCCATTCCACGCTTAAAAAATTCGCGATATGACAGATTGTCGTTGACCTCATCGGTGTTGTATGTGGTTCCGTCAGGGGTAAAATATCCTATGCGCTTGAGGTTGTGAGATTTTGCGAAGCCCTTGAGCAGCATAACATTGTCGCGTATGTCGCCCGGCATTTCCTTAAGCTCGGTGATGAGACTCTGCAGAAGCAGATAGTTGTTGTTAAGCTGATTTCGTATCGCAAGAGCATTCTGATTAGCAACATCGGTGAGATTGATTTCAAGCTGACGCTCCATCTCTTTGCTTATTCTATTGGTACAATATGCGATGGAAGAAAAGAATAATATAACAAAAGTCAGAGTTATCAAGGTGATTTTAATACTTTTTTTCTTTAGGTTAATATTCATGTAAAGCTCCTTGAGACTATTAATAACAACGCATAAAATGATATCATAACTTTTTTATTATACAATGTTTGGCGAGGTGAAGCAATCTAAGAAAACGAATATTTGGTAAAGAAATAAATTAACCGGTTATAATAAAAAAATATTGATAGAGGCTGTGTTTTTTTATATAATATGAAATGGTGATTATATATGAGATATATAGTGATGGATTTGGAATGGAACCAATGCCCAAGTGGTAAGGAGGGTGAAGTGGAAAAACTTCCCTTCGAAATATTTGAGATAGGTGCTGTGAAGCTTGATGAGGATATGAATCAGCTTGACAGCTATTCGTGTTATATCAAGCCGCAGGTATATAAAGAGCTTCACTATATAGCAAAGGGGCTCACACATGTGTCGATGGAATCACTCAATGCCGGAAAGACATTTGCAGATGCGGTGGGTGAGTTCATTGGGTGGTGTGAGAAGGATGGCGAATACCGTGTATGTACATGGGGAACCTCGGATTTGGTGGAGCTTCAGCGCAATATGAGATATTTTGATATATCCAATCCGTTTTCTTACCCTTTGTTTTATTATGATGTTCAGAAGCTGTTCTCGATAGACAGGGAAGATGGCAAGTCAAGGCGTGCGCTTGAGACGGCGGTTGACATGCTTGGAATTGAGAAGGACATAGATTTTCACAGGGCAATAAGCGATGCGGAGTATACTGCTAAGGTGATGGCTCTGCTTGATATGAAAAAAGTAAGTGCATATTATTCAATAGACACCTACAGAACTCCTAAGACAGTCAAGGAGGAGATAAAGGTAAATTACGGAACCTATGAAAAATATATTACCAAGGGATACGACACCAAGGAGGAGCTTGTAAACAACGCGCGTCTTCTCGCTACGAGGTGTTATCTGTGCGGAGGCACGGCAAGAAAGAAAATCCGATGGTTTACGATGAACTCGAAGATGCACTACTGTCTTGCCGAGTGCAGACAGCACGGCTATATCAAGGGAAGATTCAGGGTTCGCGAGGATGAGGATGGCAGATTCTATGCTTCGAGGGTTCTGAAGATAACGGATGAGGCAGGAGCCGAAGAAATACGGCAGCGGCAGTCTGAGGTCAGAAAGCGCCGCCGTGATAAGAGGCAGAAAAAGAAAAGCTGATGTTAAGAGAATCGCAGGTTGTGGCGATTCTTTTTTACGTTTATGAGTATTATTAAGGCAAGGATAATTACACACAGTACAATCACGCACAGCCATATATTGACCGTGAAAAAGTGCCCTTCCTGAAGGAGAGAGGACATATCGGTGCTGCCGTCATCCGTATCAATAAGATATGGAAGCCCTGTAACCGATACGGAATCCGATGAGGCATCATCCGAAAGTCTTTCTGAAAAAATAAGGTTGGTATGTCCGAGCAGGTGCCCGTCATAGTAGTAGTCGATTTCGGCAAAGGTTGTGTCGCCGGCTGCACCGGAAGAACTCCCGGCGGAGGAGTTTTCTTCATTATCATCATCGGAAGGCACATTGTTGTTGAACACAATCTCTTTTGTCAGCTCCGAAAAGCTTAAGCCATGAGGGACAAGAACGTAATCGCTGTCAGGCACGGATAAGGTTATATCGGAGCCTCCGCTTAACGCCTTGCCGTTCACACCGAAGGCGGAGAGACCGAGTCCCTGATTGAAGCTGAAGGTATCTTCATTCTGAGCAATGTTCATTCTGTGAAAGTTGTTAAAAGCATATTCAAAAAGTGACGTTGTGTCGATGTATCTCTGCTCATCGGTGGAGTTGAACACAACACATATAAGCCTGAGACCGTCTTTCCCCGCAAAGGTTGCGAGTGTGTGTCCGGCAGCGTCTGTGTATCCGGTCTTGCCGCCCAGACAATATTCATACAGATATTTTCCGGTGACCATACTGTGGGAGAGCCTGTAATAACGTGTGTCGGCTGTCTTGTTCGTCGGCGGTACCGAGTAGGACTTAGTGTATGATATCGCATTCATTATTGTCGGAGAATTGATGACGGCGCGGCATATAAGTGCCATGTCGCGTGCTGTGGTATAGTGGTTAATGTCAGTCAGACCGCTTGCATTGGAAAAATGTGTGCCGGTGCAGCCGAGCTCTTCAGCTCTTTTGTTCATCATGTTGGCAAAATTGGCAATCGAGCCTCCGACATGTTCGCCGAGAGCGTAAGCCATATCATTGGCGGATTTGATGAGCATGATGTTGAGTGCCTGCTCCACAGTGAATTCCTCATCCTTTTTCAGACCTGCCGAAGCATCGCCGTACTTGACGCTTGAGACAGCGTTGGCACTCACCGTAAGTGTATCATTGAGATTGCAGTTCTCGACGACGAGAAGTGCGGTCATAAGCTTGGTTACGCTGGCAGGATAGCATTTTTCATCACTGTTTTTCTCATACAATACGATGCCTGTGTCGGCATCTATGAGAATGCAGTTGCCGGATTCGATTTCCGGCGGAACAGGGTAAGCTGCACCGCCGCTGCCGGCAGAGTCGATTGAGGCGGCCGCAGCCACAATGGTGCTGCCAAGGATAAAGCCCGAGAGCAGGCAGAGACATAAAGTGTGTGCGATTAAAGTGCGCAGATGGCGGGAAAGTTTCATGTATAACTCCTATGTTATATTAATCAGATTATTTTCTTTTCTGCAAGTATGTCATGTTATATTTATACATATCAGCTCCGTTGTACGAAGCAAGTTATTCTAATGACTCCCTGAAACTATTCTATGTTTTCGCCAACGTTGCAAAATCAGCCATCCATGGCTGTTTGCAACTCAGCCGGCATCCGTGCCGTCTGTGGCTGTATTGCTTCCGGAGTCATAAGAATAACTAAGCTTCTCCCAAAAGTCGTGATATGTATAAATATAACATGACATACATATCAGGATTGAGAAAATGTGTTTTGGCACGTGAATCAAGATGATCCGGTATAATTGTGCACAGACATCAATTATTTTAAAGCTTAATTATGATTGTATTACATCTCGTTCAAACTTTCCATAAAAAAATTGCAAGATTATATTTTCTCTGCTAAACTGTAGTTGATTATGGAATGTAGAGGTATAGGAGAGTCAAAAACGGCTGATTAACTTAGGTTGATATATCATATTGTTTTTATGCACAGTGCGACTTTGGGAGAAGCGTAGATGTTCTTGGAACTATGTTGTCAGCCAAGCCAAAATCGACAAGGATGTCGATTTAGATGCCACGCCCAAGGATGGGCGATTGGCATCGGTGGCGGCAGGTAATGAAACGTAAATTATAGTTCTTAGAACATCTTGCTTCGTACAACGGAGCAATGGAGCATAAATACAATATGATATGTGAATATAGTTTGCAGGAACCGTTTTTGACTCATAACGTTATAGAAAAGAGGTCATTATGTCAGAAAAAATAGAGCTTTTTGTCCCTGGCCGTCTCTGCCTGTTCGGCGAGCACAGCGACTGGGCGGGGCTTCATCGCAACATTAACTCTGCAATTATCCCGGGTGAGGCGATTGTCACGGGAATTGAGGAGGGAATATATGCCACAGTTGAGGCTGCGGACAGATTTATTATAGAGAGCGACCTTGGGGAGGAGACTTTTGCGTGCGATATGGACACGCAGGTGCTCAGAAGGACTGCCTGTGAGGGCGGATATTTTTCCTATGTTGCAGGAGTTGCGTCCTATATTAATGAGCATTACAGCGTTGGAGGACTCAGGATTCATATTACAAGAAGAACACTTCCGATGAAGAGCGGGCTTTCGTCGAGTGCGGCGATATGCGTGCTGACGGCGAGAGGCTTCAACAGGATATATAAGCTCAAGCTTAACACGCTCGGAGAGATGAACATTGCGTTCATAGGAGAGCAGCGTACACCGTCAAGATGCGGAAGGCTTGACCAGGCATGTGCATTTGGCGTGAAGCCCGTGCATATGACATTTGACAGCAATGAGGTGGATGTTGAACCGATTACGCTTGGAGGCACATTCTATTGGGTTATAGCTGATTTGAAGGCGGGCAAGGATACGATAAAGATTCTGTCCGACCTCAACAAATGTTATCCTTTCGCGGAGAACGACAGGGAGAGGGCTGTACATGAGGCGTTAGGTGCCGACAACAGAGAATATATTGAGCGTGCAGCAGGGCTTTTGACGGAAGGGAATGCCGAGGGACTTGGTGCGCTTATGCGTGAGGTTCAGGAAAACTTTGATAAAAAGGTGGCACCTGCGAGTCCTAAGGAGCTTGCCGCGCCGGTGCTCCATTCAGTGCTTAACGATGAAAATCTCGACAAGTGGATATACGGTGCTAAGGGTGTCGGTTCACAGGGAGACGGAACGGTGCAGCTTCTCGCAAAGGATGCAGCATGTCAGAGTGAAGTTATAAACTATCTTAATAATGTAAGGGGAATGGAAGCTTTCCCGCTCACGCTTAAGCCTAAGCAGACGGTGAGAAAGGCTGTGATTCCGGTTGCAGGCTTTGGCACAAGACTATACCCGGCGACGAAGGCAGTCAAGAAGGATTTTCTTCCGGTACTCGATAAGGACGGACTGTTCAAGCCTGTGATTATGGTGCTGCTAGAGCAGCTTGTTCAGTCAGGAATAGAGGAAGTGTGTCTTATTATCGGCAGGGAGGAGCGGCATCTGTATGAAGAGTTTTTTGCTCCGATGTCCAAGGAGAATTATGATAAGCTTCCTGAGGATAAGCAAAGATATGAGGATAAGCTTGTAAAAATAGGAAAAATGATAAGCTATGTATATCAGGATGAGCGACGCGGCTTCGGTCATGCCGTGTACCAGAGCAGGGACTTCGCTGACGGCGAACCTGTACTGCTTCTTCTTGGCGATATGGTATATGAGTCGCTGATTGGCGAGACATGCTCAAGCCAGCTCATAAGGTGCTATGAGGCACATGGGCTGCCTGTTATATCGATGCATGAGGTTACTGCACAGCAGGTTGTGCATTACGGCATTATGCATGGAGTGTGGGAGAGCGCGAAGGAGGACGAGATGCGCTTAGACTGCATATATGAGAAACCGACGGTGGACTACGCACAGGAAAATCTTGCCGTCAGATGTAAGGACGGCAGCAGATATTTTGCGGTATTCGGACAGTATATCCTGACCGAGGATGTCTACAAGGTTCTCGAGAAAAATATAAGAGAGAACAGATTGAACAGAGGCGAGATACAGCTTACGGATGCACTTGAGGAAGTCCGTGCCGCATCCGGAATGATGGGCTGCCGCATCAAGGGAAAGTCCTATGATGTGGGATTGCCCCAGATGTATATTGAGACGGTGAGGGAGTTCGGGCGAATATAAAATACATTTTTTGGAATTTTGAAAGTGCAAAATTTACACCTTAATAATTGACTAAGTGCAAAAAATACACTATTATGATTATGGAGATGCAAAATGGGCGAATTAAAGAATATAAGAAAAGAGAAGAAATTAACGCAGCAGC
>ERZ826016.2535-NODE-2535-length-14194-cov-3.887545_pt1 | contig 14194 bp, 8 predicted proteins | sample MGYA00519872_ERZ826016 | MGnify/ENA primary metagenome ERZ826016 (study PRJEB31778, sample SAMEA3449218) | human gut metagenome | biome: human gut; feature: human-associated habitat; material: faeces | place: United Kingdom | collected 2010/2012 ... | reverse complement strand
AGTCTTGTTCCATATATTGGTGTGTTTACTTGTTTTAAGAAATATGGTACACTTCCTATATGATCTTCGTGTCCATGTGTTATTACCATTCCTTTTAGTTTTTCTTGATTTTTTATTATATATGTTATATCTGGTATTACTAAGTCTACACCTAACATATCATCTTCTGGGAAAGATAGTCCACAATCTACTACTATCATTTCATTATCATATTGGAATACTGTTATATTTTTTCCAACTTCGTGTAAACCACCTAGTGGTATTATTTTTAGTCTTGACTTTTTAAATCCTACTTTTTCTGTTACTTTTTTTAGAGCTTTTTCTCTTGGTAATTCTTTTAATGATGATTCTTTTCTTACAACTAATGCTTTTGTTTCTTCTTGTTCTTTATTTACTCTTCTTGTTGTTCTCCTTACTTCTTTTTTGATATTTTTTGTTTCTTTTTTTACCTCATTTTTCGCTTCTTCGTTTATTTTATTATCTCTTTTATTGTAATTTCTTCTTGCCGGTTTTCTTCTGGCACTTTTTATCTTGTTTTCTTCAAGATTTTCTTCTCTTTTTTCTATCATTTTATCTTCCTTCCTTTATTTTATTTAAAATCTTAAACATAGAAATATAGGACCTCAAAAATTTCGTTTTTAAAGGTCTATTATTATTTAATTATCTCTTTTTTGTTTTTTGGTTTAAAATCTCATTTTTTATGTGATGTATTATACCATCTTTTTACTGTAAAGTCAAATATATTATGTTAATTTCTTTTTTTTGGTGTGATTCATTTATGATAATGTCTTAATAAATCATTTAGGAAAATGTCTTAATTTCAAACTTTTAGATATTCTTATATTTTACATTTTTCCATAAATTATTAATTTTTTCACAAAAAAGACCTATGAAATTATAATTCATAAGCCTCTTAATATTATTTTTCTAAATACTTCCCCAAAAATAATCCAGTATAACTCTTTTCGTTCTTACAAACCTGCTCAGGTGTTCCAACTGCAACTATTTCACCACCTGCATCTCCGCCTTCTGGTCCTAAGTCTATAATATGGTCACAAGTTTTTATTAAGTCTAAATTGTGTTCAATAACAATTGCAGTATTTCCTGTATCTACTAGTCTTTGTAAAATATCTACTAATCTATGAACATCTGCAATATGAAGTCCTGTTGTTGGTTCATCTAATATATACAAAGTTTTTCCTGTTGCTCTTTTAGATAATTCTGTTGCAAGTTTTACACGTTGTGCCTCTCCACCAGACAAGGTTGTTGAACTCTGTCCTAATTTTATATATCCTAAACCTACATCATATAATGTTTGCATTTTATTTTTAATTTTAGGTACTTTATCAAAAAATTCTAATGCTTCTTCAACTGTCATATCTAATACATCTGATATTGTTTTTCCTTTAAATTTTATCTCTAGAGTTTCGTGATTATATCTTTTTCCTTTACATACTTCACATGGTACATAAACATCTGGCAAGAAATGCATTTCTATTTTATGAACTCCATCTCCTTGGCAACTTTCACATCTACCACCTGGAACATTAAAACTAAATCTTCCTTTTCCATATCCACGTAGTTTTGCCTCATTTGTTTCTGCAAATATATTTCTTATTTCATCAAATACTCCTGTATATGTTGCAGGGTTACTTCTTGGTGTTCTTCCTATTGGTGATTGGTCTATATTTATTATTTTATCAATATTTTCAATTCCTTTAACAGTCTTACACTTTCCTGGCTTTTCATTTGCACCATTTAATTTTTGAGCAACTGTTTTATATAAAATTTCATTTACTAATGTTGATTTTCCAGAACCAGAAACTCCTGTTACACAAGTGAAAATTCCAAGTGGGATTTCTACATCAATATTCTTTAAATTATTCTCCTGTGCCCCGACTACTTTTAGGAATCCTGATGGTTTTCTTCTGACTTGTGGTACTGGAATCTTGATCTTTCCGCTTAAATAAGCTCCTGTGATGGATTTCTTATTCTTCATGATCTGTTTTGCAGTTCCCGTTGCAACAACTTCTCCACCATATTCTCCTGCTTTCGGTCCGATATCTACAATATAATCTGCTGCCAGCATCGTATCTTCATCATGCTCTACAACGATCAGTGTATTTCCTAAATCCCTTAGATTCTTAAGTGTACGGATCAGTTTGTCATTGTCTCTCTGGTGAAGTCCGATGCTTGGCTCATCTAAGATATAAGCTACTCCAACTAATCCAGAACCGATCTGTGTTGCCAGACGGATTCGCTGTGCTTCTCCACCAGATAATGTTCCAGTAGCCCTTGATAACGTCAGATAATCCAATCCTACATCATTTAAGAATCCGATTCTTGCCTTGATTTCTTTTAAAACCTGTTCTCCGATCAGTTTCTGGCGTTCACTCAATTCCATCGTCTCTAAAAATGAAACCATTTCCCTGACTGACATATCACACATCTCGGCAATATTCTTATCTGCAACCGTTACCGCCAGTGATTCCTGCTTTAATCGCTGTCCATGACATTCATCGCAAGGTGTGATCGTCATAAATGTCTCGTATTCTGCTTTCATATTCTGAGATGCCTCACGATATCTTCTTCCAACATTTTTGATGATCCCTTCAAATGCCACATCATAGACACCTTCGCCTCTCTGCCCTTTATAATAGACTTTGACTTCTCTGCCACCAGTTCCATACAATAAAACATCTTTGACTTCCTGTGGATAATCTTTAAATGGTGTTTCCAGATCAAAATGATATTCCCTTGCGAGCGCATCTAAGATTGCTCTTGTATAACTCTTCTTATCCGTTGATGATTGCCATCCAAAGACCTGGATCGCCCCTTCTGCAATACTTAACTTTTGGTCAGGGATCATTAAATCCACATCAAATTCCATCTTATATCCAAGTCCATGGCATACCGGACAAGCTCCAAATGGATTATTGAAGGAAAAACTTCTTGGTTCTACTTCATCAATACTGATACCACAGTCAGGGCAGGAAAAACTCTGGCTGAAATTCAAGGTTTCTCCACCGATCACATCAACCATCATCAATCCATCGGCTAGATTTAAGGTTGTCTCGATAGAATCTGTTAATCGTTTTTCAATCCCAGGTTTGACCACTAAACGATCCACCACGATCTCAATGTTATGTTTCTTATTCTTCTCCATTGGAATGTCCTCTGACAGATCATAAACATTGCCATCGACTCTGACACGAACATATCCACTTTTCTTCGCATTCTGGAAAACCTTTGCATGTTCTCCTTTTCTTCCACGAACGATCGGTGCCAGAAGCTGAATCCTTGTACGTTCTTCTAACTGCATCAGACGATCTACCATCTGATCTACGGTCTGCTTACTGATCGGTTTCCCACACTTTGGACAATGTGGGATTCCGACTCTTGCGTACAGTAATCGAAAATAATCATAAATCTCTGTCACAGTTCCTACTGTAGATCTTGGGTTTCTGTTTGTTGACTTTTGATCAATAGAAATTGCAGGAGATAATCCCTCAATGCTGTCTACATCCGGTTTCTCCATCTGTCCCAAGAACTGTCTTGCATAAGAAGATAAAGATTCCATGTATCTTCTCTGTCCTTCTGCATAAATCGTATCAAATGCCAGAGAAGATTTTCCAGAACCACTCAGCCCTGTAAATACAACAAACTGGTTTCTCGGCACTTCCAGATCTATATTCTTTAAGTTATTTTCTCTCGCACCTTTGATGCGGATCATCTCTTTCTTCATTGATAAGCTCCTAATTCTAATCTATCATCAGTTTTAGTATTTCTTCTTTTAATCGTCATATTCCTGATATGCGATCTTGAATTCTTTTAATTCATCTCTAAGCTGTGCAGCCAATTCGAAGTTTAATTCTGCTGCTGCCTGATTCATCTTCTTACTTAACCGCTCGATCACTTCTTTTAATTCTTTCTTAGACATGGATTCCATATCTTTTTCATATCCACCTGTTTCCTCTTCATGTTCATCAGATATCTTGATCAGATCTCTGATATCTTTCTTGATCGTCTGTGGCGTAATTCCATGCTCTTTGTTATATTCATCCTGAATCTCACGTCTTCGTTCTGTCTCCGTGATCGCTGCATGCATGGAATCTGTCATATGATCTGCATACATAATAACATGTCCTTCACTGTTACGTGCTGCACGCCCGATCGTCTGCACAAGAGATGTCTCAGAACGCAAGAATCCCTCTTTATCTGCATCAAGAATTGCAACCAATGTAATCTCTGGAATATCCAGGCCTTCTCTTAACAGGTTGATTCCAACCAATACATCAAAAACTCCCATTCTCAAATCTCTCACGATCTCAATTCGCTCTAATGTATCAATATCTGAATGTAAATATTTTACCCGGATACCAACTTCACGCATATAATCGGTCAATTCTTCCGCCATTCGCTTGGTCAGTGTTGTGACAAGTACTTTATTGCCTTTGTCTGTCTCTTTATGAATCTCTCCTAACAGATCATCAATTTGTCCTTCCACCGGACGTACATCGATTGCTGGGTCTAGTAAACCTGTTGGTCTGATAATCTGTTCTGCCCTTAATAATTCATGCTCTTCTTCATATTTACCAGGTGTTGCAGATACAAATAACATCTGATCGATCTTCTGTTCAAATTCACCAAATTCCAAAGGACGGTTATCTTTCGCAGAAGGCAAACGAAATCCAAAATCTACTAACGTTGACTTTCTGGACTGATCTCCTGCATACATTCCACCGATCTGTGGTACAGTGATATGCGACTCATCAATGATCATCAAAAAGTCATCCCCAAAGAAATCAATTAACGTACTTGGCGGCTGTCCTGGTTCTAATCCTGCTAAATGTCTGGAGTAGTTCTCAATCCCAGAACAAAATCCTGTTTCTCTTAACATTTCAATATCAAAATTCGTTCGCTCTGCAATTCTCTGTGCTTCGATCAGCTGATCATGTTCTTTAAAATATGTCACCTGCTCAGCAAGTTCTTCCTTGATCCCTTTGATCGCACGCTCAATCTGTTCCTGTGGTACAACATAATGTGATGCCGGGAAGATTGCCACGAAATTCAAGCTCCTCTTTACTTCACCTGTTAAAACATCAAATTCCACGATACGATCGATCTCATCTCCAAAAAATTCAACTCTGACTGCATCTTCAAATGTAGAAACCGGAAGGATCTCCAACACATCTCCCTTAACTCTGAAAGTACCTCTCTTAAAGTCAAGTTCGCTTCTTACGTACTGAATATTGATCAGGTCATCGATCACCTCGTCTCTGTCCTTTATCATCCCTGGTCTCAAAGAGATCATCATCTCTGAATAGCTTTCTTTGCTACCAATTCCATAAATGCAGGAAACACTAGATACAACGATCACATCTTTTCTCTCGATCAATGCTGCTGTCGCGCTATGTCGTAATTTATCAATCTCATCATTGACCGATGAATCCTTCTCTATATAAGTATCGGTAGATGGAACATAGGCCTCTGGCTGATAATAATCATAATAGGAGACAAAATATTCCACGGCGTTATGTGGAAAAAACGCCTTAAACTCACTATATAACTGTGCTGCTAACGTCTTATTATGTGCCAAGATCAATGTCGGTTTATTCAAATTCTGTATAATATTCGCCATTGTAAATGTCTTACCTGAACCAGTCACTCCAAGAAGCGTCTCAAACTGATTCCCATCTTGAAATCCTTTGGTCAGCTTCTCGATCGCCTGTGGCTGATCCCCAGTTGGCTCATATTCTGATACTAATTCAAAATGATCCATATAACTTCTCCCTTATGAAATATCTCTTATCTTTTCATCTATGCATGATTATAACAAAGTAATAAAAAAAAGTACAGAGCTATTCGAATGTTTGTTCTGTACACCAATTATTCTGTGGAAACATACATATCACAATTCTGACTATCGCTGATATCCATATTATAACTTCAATGATCACGGGTATTTTAAATTCTGGGAATGTAAATTTCCAGACATACATCAAAATAATATAAAATATTGTCATTGTAATAGACGATACTTGTAATCCAATTCCCAACTGACGCTTTATTTTATCGTTACTTCCATCACATTTGGAACCTGTGGTTTGTAATTATTTCTCATTTGCATTCTCCTTATACTTTCGTGACATGCTCCCACCACTTAAATCCCTGATTTTGAAGTGGAGGCTTCTTGCCTCTTCACGGATGTTGATCGCTGCATTATGATCTCTGTCCATCTTATTTCCACACTCACAGTGATAGACTCTTTCGGATAATCTCAACTCTTTCTTTATCCTTCCACATTTACAGCATTTTTTACTGGAAGGAAAGAAACGGTCTACCATTCCCCACCGGGTGCACATAAAATAAAGAAACACTAGTTTTAACAACTGTCTAAACTAGCGTTTCTTTATTTAAAAAATTATTTACATGTTTTGTTTTATAATACAGTTCTTTCAAAGCTTTCTGTACAACTGCTGCAGATATGTTTTTGATTCTGATATTTAAATGATTCGTCAGATGATGACTTTGTGTCCATCTAATCTTCCTGAATATCTATCTTTACAATTCTTATTTCTTCTGTAAGATAGAAATCGCTTTGTTTAATTGTTCGTCAGCTTTTGTCTTCGTGTTATCTTTTACTTCGACATCTGGCTTGATTCCTTTTTTATGGATGTTATGTCCTGCGGGTGTGTAATAAGATGAATAAGTCAGTTTCACATAAGATCCATCACCAACTTCAAAGAATCCCTGTACGATCCCTTTTCCAAATGTTGTCTCTCCAACCAGCGTTCCTGCTTTATCGTCTTTGATCGCACCAGAAAGGATTTCTGCTGCACTCGCACTGTTACCATTAACTAATACACATAGCGGCATATCAAGCTGTTCATTCTTCGTGTCTTTGTAGTATTTCTTATTACCATTCTTATCTTCAGTATAAACAATCGTTCCTTTTGGAAGGATCTGTCCTGCAATATCCACTACACTTGTCAGTAAACCGCCAGGATTATCCCTAAGATCTATGATCAATTTCTTTGCACCTTGTTTCTTAAGACTTTTCAGTCCACTTCGAAACTGGCTGACTGTTACTTCATCAAATTCGGTGATCTGAAGATATCCAACTTTATCTTGTAACATCTTTGTTTCAACTGTTGGATTCTCAATCGATTGTCTTGTAAATGTATAAGTCTTTGATGTCTGATTTCTTGTAAATGTTAATTTAACTTTCGTTCCTTCTGCACCTTTGATCTTCTTAACAATATCATCTAGTGCATCCGATGTTTTTAATTTATAGTTTCCTACTTTTGTTAAAATATCCCCTTTTTTCAGTCCACTTCCGTCTGCCGGGCTTCCTTTCACTGGTTTCACAACTGTTATGATCCCTGTCTTTATATCCTGTGTAAGATATATTCCAACTCCATAATAAACACCACTTGTAGATTGTTCTAATTCCTTAAAATCATCCTCTGAATAATACGTGGAATAGACATCTCCCAGTCCTGCAACTAAACCTTTGTAGGTACAATCTTCCAACTCACTCTTCTTAACAGAACCTTTATAATATTTATCAATGATCTGTTCTATCCGATTAATCTTTCTTGCTGTCTGTAAGGTCGTACTTGGGATCGCATAGGCACGATAAAGAAAAAATCCTTCCACAATACATACGACAACAAGTAGTCCTACGAGTATTTTTGAAAACTTCTTCATGAAATTAGTTCCTTTCTATTTATGTAATGACGTTATAAGTAATTTTGAGGATTTACATAATTTCCATTCTTTTTCACAACAAAATGCAGATGTGCACCAGATACCATACCAGTTGCTCCGGATTTTGCGATCGTCTGTCCTCCTGACACTCTTGCCCCTGAGGATACTAGAAGTTTGGAGCAATGCAGATACATCGTTTCCAGTCCATTTCCATGGCTGATCTTTAAGTAATTGCCATTGTATGCATTGTATCCAGCATCCACTACTGTACCAGAAGCTGCTGCTACGATCGTTGTTCCAGTTAAACATGGAATATCAATTCCAGCATGCAGTTTTCTGACTCCTGTAACTGGATGAATTCGGTAGCCGTACCCTGATGAAATACTATGACAAGACGGTACCGGCCAACTCAGATTTCCTGACGAAACTGTTGTTGCTGGCGATGTTGTCGTTGTAGTTTCTTTCTTGCTTTCGGTTGTAGCCTTTGATGTTGTATTCTTTGATGCCGTACTTCCTGTCATATTCTTTTCTGACTGTGCTTTCGATGTCGTATTGTCTGCATTACCGTCTTTCGCCGATGCAAGATCCATCTCTTCTTGTCGTTTTTCCTCTGCCTCGAACCATGCCAGTAACTCTTTATCAGATGCTAACTGTTTCTGGTAAGAAGCTAACTTAGATTTCTTCTTCGCAGCTGCCTGATCCAGTTTTTCTTTTTCTGTCTTTGCCTTAGCAGTCAAAGTCTTTGTATTTTGATAATCCTGTTTCAGACTCTTCGTTGCCATTCGGATCTTATCTTCCGTTGTCTGTAATTGCAGAAACATGTTACTGTCATATTTGGAGATCTTTGAAACATAATCAGCTCTTTTTAAGAACTCCTGAAAATTATTTGCTTCAAAAATGACTTCCATATATGCCATATTTCCATTTTCATATAGAAACTTAATGCGCTTACTCATGATCCTTGACTGATCTTCTTTGGATGCCTTTGCCTCTTTTAATTCCTGTTGTGTCTTCTTTAACTGTTTCTGTACAGAAATAAGCTTCTCTTGACATGCCTCATACGCATCATTGCTCTTTATCATTTTCTCATCAAGATCTTTGATCTCCTGCTGCATCTTGCGGCTTTGTTCTTCTAATTTCTTTGTTTCCTGCTTTACCTGTTGTTTTTTTGCTGCAGCAAACACTGTCGTCATAGGCAGATTCGAAGCGATCATGGCTGATATTAACATCATAATGATCCCCGCCTGATATCTTCTTTTCATGAGTTCCCCTTCCTAGACTTTTAAATACTTACGGATCGTGATAGAACTTCCAAGCAATCCGATCACGATTCCTACCAATAATGCTAACGGAAGTAAGTATAACATAATCTGCTGGATCGGTACAAATTTCATAAAGACTGTAACAACATGAAACTTATCATTCATCCAGTTGATAATCCCTTCATATCCTGCAAAAATAATTGCTGTTGGAATCAATGACCCCAAAATTCCTATGATCATTCCTTCTGCCTGAAATGGTGCTTTAATAAATCCATTCGCCGCACCGATCAGCTTCATAATTGAAATTTCCTCTTCTCTGACTGCAACTCCAATAGACACTGTGTTGCTCACGAGGAAAATAGAAACTGCCATTAAGATCAGAATGATCCCACCTGCAAGATACGTTCCCATTGTATTGATCTTCGTCATTCCTTCCGCCGCTCCTTCAGAATAACGGACTTTCCTAACACCATCAATCGTCTCTAAATGTGATACTACCTGTTGGTATGATTTTACTTCTTTTAATGTGATCTCATAGGAATCTGATTCTTTTAGCGGATTGTTTCCTTCAAATCCTTCCAGAAGCTCTTCATTCCCTTGAAATACATCCTTCTTATAGCTTTCCCATGCTTCTTCAGCAGATACATACCGCATCGTGGCAATATCTTCTTTTTTCTTTATTTCTTCCCCAATCTGATCTTTTCTTTCTGCAGAGATACCTGGTTCAAAAAAAACAGAAATTCCTACAGACTGTTCCATCTGCTGCATCGTTGACCTTACATTCAATGCTACAGATAAAAATGTTCCTAACAAAAAGACACAAGCAATGATCGTTCCCAGTGATGCTAATGAAAACATCTTATTCCTGAAAATATTCCTTGTGCCCTCTTTGATTCCATACAAAAATCTTCTAAATATCATAGGACCCCCTTATCTCATCCTGTTCTATATGTCCATCTTCGATCAAGATCACTCGTTTGCCCATCTCATTGACCAACTCTTTGTTGTGCGTAACAACTAAAACTGTTGTCCCACTCTTATTGATCTCTGAGAGAAGCTCCATGATCTCTTTGGCTGTCACAGGGTCCAGATTCCCAGTTGGCTCATCAGCCAGTAATAATACTGGATGGTTTACCAAAGCTCTTGCGATAGCAACTCTCTGCTGTTCTCCTCCTGACAATTCATTCGGAAAAGCATTCATGCGGTCTTTCAGCCCCACCATCTCAAGCATATTCTCAACCTGACGCTTAATATATCTGTGTGGTACTTCCACAACTTGCTGTGCAAATGCTACATTCTCAAAGATCGTCCGGTCTTTCAGCAGACGGAAATCCTGAAATACCATTCCCATCTGCCTGCGGAACTTCGGCAGATTCCTCTGTGTCAGTTTCTTATAATCCTGACCGTTTACTATGATCTGTCCACTTGTCACATCAAGTTCTTTCTGTAAAAGCTTCATCAGGGTTGTCTTCCCTGATCCGCTCTTACCTACGATGAAAACAAATTCGCCTTTCGCAATGTCTAATGAGACATCCTCAAGTCCTATATTCCCTTTATTATATTCTTTCGTTACATTTTTTAATGTGATCATCATATTCTAGTCCATTGTATCCATATGTTTCATGTATTTTACTACCATCAGTGCAATTTTAAATGCGATTGCATCTTCAAAATTCCTCAGATCCAGATTCGTATTCTTCTGAATCTTATCCAGACGGTATACGAGTGTATTTCTATGAATAAACAACTGTCTGGATGTTTCTGACACATTCAGATTATTCTCAAAGAATTTATCAATCGTTGCCAGTGTTTCTTCATCAATGGAGTCTGGAGAATAATCTCCAAACACTTCACGGATAAACATCTTACATAATGGAAGTGGAAGTTGATAGATCAGTCGTCCAATTCCTAACTGATTGTATGCGATCACACTCGCATCCTCATAGAAGATCTTGCTGACTTCCAATGCGATCTGTGCCTCTTTATAAGATCTTGATACATCTTTGATCGTCTCTGCAACATTACCGATCGCAATCTTGGCATCTTTGATCCCATATTCATTCAGCCCTTCTTTAATCTCTTTTGCATGCTGAATAAACTGTGCCTGTCCTTCATTCCCATTCACTGGTGTTACATAAACGATACTCTTCTCGTCCACTGCCGTAATAAAATCTGAATCTGCTCCGCTTTCAACCTCTTTCGTAGCTTCTAACAGATTCTGATCCTTCTCGTATTCTGCCTGAATCAGAAATGCAACTCTTCTCTGTTCCACTTCAATATGCAGCTTCTTTGAGCGGTTATAAATGTCAACCAATAATAAGTTATCTCTCAACAGGTTCTTTACAAAGTTCTCTTTATCCAGTCTCTCCTTATATGCAGTCAAAAGATTCTGTATCTGCATCACTGCAAGCTTTCCGACCGTATATGCATTCTCGCTCATTCCAGTAGCCAGAAGTATATATTCCAGTCTCTGATCATCAAAAATCTTAAAATATTGAAAACCATCGATCACCTGGCTCTCTGCCATAGAATCTGCAAATTCTTCCGCATGTTGTGCTAATGCATCGGTTATCTCCATTGTTGTTACAACTATACGTCCTGACAGATCTAAAATACACAGATCGATCCCGGTTACTTCCTTCATTCCATTAATTGTCTCTTGTAATATCTGATTTGAAATCATCCTTTATCAACCTTTCATATTTGCCGTTCAACCTTTTCTTTTACTATACAGCATTTTAAACAAAAAAAAAAGAAAAATTTAGTGATTTTTTTATATCATTGTCTATTTTATACAAATATCTAGCAGAAAATCTTTATTTCATTGACCATAAATATCTCTTTTTAGCCGTAACCTCTTCATATAACAAAGAAAAACATCTCAATCGTTCCTGAGATGTTTTTCGTGATATTTTATAATAATATTTATGAATGTATTTTAAATCTCGTCTTCTGATCCAACAATTATACAAATTCTTGCACCGCTGTCAACACTTCCAACTTCATATTCTGGATTCTTAAAATAACTTTTCAGATCCTGTCCTAAATCTTTACTTTCTACTATGATCTTTGTATGTGTTAAAACACCCTGTCTGTTTGTTCTTACAGATCCTACACTGTATCCGTCACTTGCCAGTTTATCTTTCCATCTTCCTGCAAGTCCTGAAATTCTTGTTGAATTCTGAATCTCGATCGTTATATTCTTTGAAGAAGATGCTGAACTATCAGATTTGGTTGTTGTTGACTTTGCTTCTGTTGTGCTCAATGCCGAACTTAAGTCTCCTTCTTCTGATAACATCTCATCAAAGACTCTCTTGGCTTCTTCTGTATCTAATTCAAACTTTCCATTGGATTCTGTTCCATATAACACTTTGAAATTTAAGTTCTTATCCTTAATTCCATGCATTCTCTCAAGACTTGTCGCTGCTTCTTCATAAGAAGCATCTGTCTTCACCGCATCAAAATAATTCTGTGCATATTCACGATATTCGGATAATGTCTTATCATTCAATGCAGATGCAACTGCCACGCAGATCTCTCCAGTAATTTCTGCCTGCTTGTTCTTATCTGTAAAAATATCACTCTCACTTAATAATGAATAGATTGCTGTTCCATTCAGGCTGTTCTCCCCAGCACTTAATGTTACATATTTATCTGTAGAATCTGTATAAGCCATTGCTTCATCAAATTCTATTTTGACATCTCCTGCCTGATTCATCAGTTTCACAAACTTCTTATGTGATATCAGTTCATAGGAATTAATAGAAATTCCCAGTGTCTTCTCAACCTGCTGTCTTAACAACTTTCCATTCTTTCTTGTTGCTTTGATCACATCTGCAACCGTCGCTTTGCTAACGCTAGTTCCCAGTGTCTGTTCGACTGCCTGTTTTCCCTTCTTCGTCAATGTAAGATTCATATCTTGTCTAAGTGGTACAAAAATCATCTCCTGATTCTTGTTATGATATATTCGAATCACAATGGAATTTCCTGTCTGGATCATTCCAACGTCTACTCTTTCTTTGCTTTCTTCTTTTAACTGCTTTGCGATTTCTGCTTTCTTGTCTTTCTTTAATTTATTTGAAAAATATGTCTTAAATCCAAAAAAGCTTGCAACTCCACCGATGGCTGTCACCAGTATCACTGCAAGAATCCTGGCAAATATGGCTTTGGCACCTAATTTACTTTTCTTCTTCTCTGCCATGTTCCTGCTCCTTCCGTTTATAAACTTTGTTTAGTATAACAAATTATTCGATTTATTTCAACAATCCTCTATGTTATAATTCTGTATAATTGCCTTAATATTTTCTTAATCTGCAACATTTCTCATCGTTGATCAGATTGATCATATCAAGTGCTAAGAAATTTTATAAGATTTACGAGGTATTTTCTATGAAAACAGTACTCATAACTGGCAGTTCCAGAGGAATCGGACGTGAAACTGCCATATATTTTGCACAACAAGGATGGAACGTGATCATCCATGGCTTCCGCCATCCTGAAAAACTAGAATCCCTAAAAAATGAAATTCTTGAAGAGAACGTGTCTTGCTTATCTTTTTGCGGAGATATCAGTGATCCTTCTTTTGTAGACGAAATGATCAAACAGTCCCTCCTTACTTTTTCTAAGATCGACTGTCTTGTAAATAATGCCGGAATCTCTCTGGTGGGATTATTTACAGATGCAACGGTAGATGATTGGAATCTGATGATCAACACAAATTTAACTTCTGTTTTTACAACCTGTAAAAATATCGTTCCCCATATGCTTCATCACCATGAGGGAAAGATCATCAATATTTCTTCCATCTGGGGAGATGCCGGCGCTTCCTGTGAGGTTTTATATTCTACAACAAAAGGTGGTATCAATGCTTTTACAAAGGCTCTGGCAAAAGAGGTTGCTGCAAGCAATATTCAGGTAAATGCGATCGCTTTTGGGATGATCGATACGGAGATGAATGCGGAGTTTGACGAAGAAGATCTTGCCTTGATCAAAGAAGAAATCCCTGCGGACTATATTGCCAGTCCAAAAGAAGCGGCACAGATGGTTTATCATGTGGCAACGTCCCCTGCTTATATGACAGGACAGGTTATTACATTCTCTGGAGGATGGTATTAAATTCTAATTTGTATAACGGAAATGTATCGAGTATTCATAAAAACATAAAAAAGATAGAGGTACGAAAAACGAATTCCATTGACGGATTTTTTGCAAAACGCTGA
>ERZ826016.2530-NODE-2530-length-14211-cov-2.758830_pt1 | contig 14211 bp, 10 predicted proteins | sample MGYA00519872_ERZ826016 | MGnify/ENA primary metagenome ERZ826016 (study PRJEB31778, sample SAMEA3449218) | human gut metagenome | biome: human gut; feature: human-associated habitat; material: faeces | place: United Kingdom | collected 2010/2012 ... | reverse complement strand
CGACTTTATCAATGGCGGCGGCCTCCGGCCGGAGAATGAAAGCATGCTCGGGCTATTCGGCGCGGCACTGTATATGGGCAACAACACATCGGTGACTTTCCGGAACTGCCGGATCAGCGGATATCCGTCGGACATGGAGGGCACACCGGCCTCAGCGGATAACGTAGTATTCAGCGAAAGGGAAGAAACCGGTTATCCGGAGTGGACCCAAGGATGGTGTAACTTCAACCCGCAAGAGACAGAGTATTGAATTCACCACAGAGTCTTATTCATTGCCGCTTAACAGAGCGGTTTTGACATTCTGTCCAAATGATATTTCAATCCTCTCAGATTGCTTTCTTTCGGCCCGAGGGAAAGGTACTCTGCGAAAAACGCCTCCTATGGCAATCTGGCATGATTGCTTTCGTAGGCTAAACAAGCCAAAGACAAACAAAACCGCACTACTTTCCAGAGGACAGGCAACCGATAGACAGTGATACCCCTCTAAACACAACTTTTTATCACTTCCGCTTTGTTCATCTCAGAGTAGTAACCGGAAAGATTCCGTCCACTTTTGAGCCTCCGATCGGAAACAATAGGAGTAATCCGGAAAAACATTAGGAGATATTTCGAAAAGAAGTAAGCATTTTCGGGAAACGCTTACTTCTTTCGGAGCAAATGCTTGCTTCTTTTCTCCGAAACTCCGGCGTATTCTCATCAAATCCCGGCTTTCGGAGCCCCGGACCTTGGCTTTCCTGAGCAGAAAGTCCTTTTGTCGGGCTTTTCTTCTCCCAGACGGACCTGAAAAAAGAAATGCGCTATTTGTCAAACAGCGCATTTCATATCTTTTTGAAAGAAGAATCGAATATAATCTATCAGAATGATTCATAAGAGGAGTTACTGTTAGCGACGATCGCTATACACTCCATCTCGATCAGCCAAGCAGGCCGGCATACAGCAGCAACAACAAACTGTATCGGTGTATCAGGAAAGCGTTTGGCAAACAAAGCGCGCACAACCGGATAATCCGAAGCGTCCCGCAGATAAACAATCATCTGCGCCACATCCTCAAAACCGGCTTTGCCCTCTTCGAGCAACTTCTCTACATTTTCCCACATCCGCCGGGTCTGTTCCCGGACATCACCTACATGAACCACTTCACCGCGATGATCGATACTCGCCGTACCGCTGATAAAGAGATGACGACGGTCGCCATACTCCACGGAAGTTCCCCGTTCGAAAGTCACTCCATACAAGGCTGTCGGGCTGAGATGAGACAGCGCATGCAGGTAAGTCACCTGTCCCGGCTGCAATCCTTTTACCGCATAGGCATCAAACAGCACATGTATCTTCGGATCGGCATGCCGTCCCTCTATGCCGGTACTGGCTATATAATGGGTCGATTCGGTCAGTCCCTGCCCCAGAAAGTTTTCACGGCGTGCCTTGACAATGCCGGCATAATTCACATCCACGTTCTGCACAAAGATCCAGGTACGGATGCAATCGGAAGCCAGCGTACAGCCTTTTCCTACCAGATCGGCTTCATAAGATTTCAACAAGGTTTTCATCTGCCGTTCCGATTTGCCGCAAGACACACCCGCACCGGCTGTCCAGTAATGCTTGTAAGCGGCATTCGGTTCGGAGGTCAGATAGACCCACAAAGCAATCTTACTTCCATCCAACGGGGGCTGTTGCACGACAGAGACAGCGCACGACGGCTCTTTCTGCAAGACAACCTGCAAAGCCTCCCACTGATTGGCGGCATCACTCAGGAAGTAACGGCAAAACACGGGTACCATTCCCCTGATTTTCACCTTCCTGCTCAGTATCCTATGGTATGCTTTACGAATGGCCGTCAGCTGCTCTTCATAACTCCCCGCTTCCGGATCGACATGAAACATCAAATGCGCCTCTCTCGTTCCTCCCTCACCCCCAAAAAGGGAATATTCAACAGTAGTCCTTAAATACTCTATTCTATGTTTTCTGTATTCCATATTCTTACTCTTCTTTTATTTCACTTTAACTCGCTCCTTAGACATCAGCCCTTTGGCCATCTCCCGCTTGTCCCATTGCACCGGAGCAGACACAAACTCGGGAACATTATACGAATAGATCAACTGATCGTAGAACGTATACGGATCTTGCTGAGGCAGCAGGAAAGGTTTCCCTATACGCCCTTGTCCGTCCACCGAGGAGATATAAAGGCGGGTGTACAACCCGTCACCTCTCCGGCTGCTGAACACAAACCAATGTGAATTGCTGCTCCAGTTGTGATAGCTTTCCGTGTCGTCACTGTTCACTTCCTCCAAGTTACGATAGGCTCCGGTCTTCAAGTCCAGCAGCCAGAGATCGGCCTCTTTGTGCCAGATGGAGAAGTTCCCATAATCGGAAAGCGTGAACATCAGGTATTTTCCATCGAACGAAGGTTTGGGGAAAGAGATACTTTTGTCCAGCGTGCGGGCTGAGATCAACGTATCGATCCGGTCGCCGAACGTTCCGTCTTCGGGATAGAAAGCAATGCTGCACAAGCTGTATTTCACGTCTTTGTATCGGACAGGCATCTCTTTCTGCTCGGCCGAACAGAAATAAAGCGTCCGTCCGTCGGGCGAGAATGCCGGAAAAGTTTCAAACGAAGCCGTACTCAGCAAAGGAGTAGTCAGTATCCGATGGGACCGGGGATGATAAACCACCACATCCGAAGCCTGGTCGAATACCTCTATCGGCTTCTTTCCTCCCAGATGAAAGGCCTGATTGGTTTTGTTCACCGAATAAGCGATGTATTCGCCCGAAGGATGCCAGTACGGATAGACACAGGCCGACAATTGCCCGTCGGCTTTGGTATCGAGAAATTCCAACCGATCTCCTGTGTCGATTACAGTGGCTCCATGCCCGCCTCTTACATGTACGCTCGACGGTGTGGGCTCCGTCCGGTTGAAAGCATGGCAATTGATGCAGGCGGCCGTCACCTGCGTATTCTCAAATAAAGGAGTCTGGCGGAATGTTGAAAGTTCACGTTCGTAGATCCCCATCTTGCTGTACACTTCATATCCGGGTGCGAGCAAACGGTATACCAACCCGTAATCGATCGGGAAAGGACTGACATATATCGGAAACGGACGATACTCTTTCCACTTCTTCCCCTGGCGGACAGAGACTTTCACCTCGATGCTGTCTCCCTTATTACTTTCAAGAAGTTCGTGCCATTGCTTGGCGGGAATGTCTACCGATCTTCCATTCAGCCGTACAGGCTTTCCTTTCGTACCGGCAATCACGACATCAACCGCCTCTACCCCATCGTCCGTCACCCGGAAGTTAAGCGGGGCAATGGTAGAGGGAATGGTAACCCCGACATAATCGGGAAATATCGATGGCAATGTATCCACCCTGGCAGGGGATGTCACCTTCTCTTGACAAGCTGCAAACAAGAAGAGCAGCCCTATCATGCTAAAACAGTATTTTATCTTTTCCATCTTATCTAAAGTCTGCATAAAACCAATATGTATCTCCGAATCGGGCAGACAATGCATCTGCCGAACGGGCAGATGTGAAAATCTGTGCGTATTCTCTCAATCTATTCTCTGTCTGCGGGTCTATCTTCCAGGGAATTGTATCTGTTGCAGTGTGTTTGCTCATAAGCCAATAGAACAACAACGCTTCCTGATAGCCCTTGGGAACGGAAGAATATCCCAGATCGGCTCCCAAAGGATAATAATGCACAAAACGTCCCACATCCTTCTTCAAGAGTGTACAAGCCATCAAATACTCATACGCCATCCGGTTGCGGGGATTTGCATGAAGCAGGAACTCCAATGTCATCTCCGGCAGGTCAGGGTTAAAGAAGAAATCGGTTCGCGGAGTAAGCCTCCTCAATCTCCCGTATTCCGGATGTGCATTGACCCGGTCTTCATCATTCAGGCAAGCCAGAGTTTCAGTAGCCCAATCTTTATAAAAGAGGGTATGCTGCAAGATACGCAGATACTTCCGGGCCACTTCGTACCTGCCATTAATCAAATTGGTCTCAGCAAGCCTTTTAAAACAACGCACACTCTTCCGGTAATCCGGAACGGCCTCCATAGCCTCGAAGACAAACTGCTGCGCCACATTGACCAATCCCAGGTAATAATAAGGTTCACCGGCTACCAAAGGAATGGTGAAGTCGTTGACAAATGACATCAGTAGTCCTTCCTTCCCCCGCTGGTAAAAACTAAACATACGTTCCGGCAGCTGCCCTTTCATTGCTAAAGCCAAATTGAGACAAGAAACCGACATCGGTGTATCGGGTGCTTTCTTTTCCGCCATCGCAATCACTTCATCCCATTCTTGCATGCGCACATGATAATCATACCCCATCACTTCCTCTTTATTCAACCCGATACCGTATTTGCCATACAGATTCAAAACAAACAACATCAGGATAAATTGCAGAACCCATGCTCCCGAGTAGTATCTCCAAGTCATCTTCTCGGGCAAACGAGCTACCAATAACGGTACCAGAATCACAGCCAGCCAGGCTATCACCTGCATTTGTGGAAAGACTAATGGAAAACGATAACTTCCGATCGCCCACAACAGGCGGTCGGCCGGATATGGAAATACAGCCAAGGATATCCAATAGGTCACTCCGGCAATTCCCAATGTACCTCCCACCAGAATCCACCAAGGCAGACGCCTACCGGCAAACCGGCAAAACTCAGTTATCCATATCAATGGAATGAAAAGCCATGCACATCCTCCCGCCAGCAGATAAAGCAGCGGAATGCCGACTCCCCAATAAATCAGGCGTATCCGCCTATTCTCAATAAATGTATATCCGATGAGTGCTCCCAGCACCATTCCCACAGAGATGGCTCCGGAAAGAAGAAAATTCTCGTCGCAGAACAGAATAAAGAAACATAAAGAAGGTAGCAGAGTAAGCGGATACCATGCCGGGTGTCCGCCCAGGCGGTTTGCAATCCAAACCATCAACCTGTGAATACCCCCTATTGCACCGGTCAAGATAGCGGCTCCCGCCCACGAATAATAATAGAATTGGGTGAAAAAGCCTCCCAGATAGTCCGCCATTCCCCCGGGATGGGATACTTGTTCGACAAAATAGTCGGATGTAAAGAGAAACATCTGGAACTGTTCCTGATAATGCAGATGGTAGGAGTAGTATACTCCGAAGAAAATGAAGACACCTGCTCCCAATAAGATGGACAAAAGCAGGTTTATTCTTTTGACGTGCTTGTTTTTCATATTCGGTAAATTGTGCCCAAAAGTACAAAAAGTTTGGAAAACAATCTAACGAAACAGGAAACAATACAGTTATTCGCCCAACAGCTCGATGCACATACGTCCGTTATGATAAGGACATTTCCAGAAGCCGGCCTTATCATCATCCCGGTTCAGGCTACCGTCGGCACGAAGGCTCCAGAACCATTCGCCATGCACATCGTCAGTCAAATGCCGTTTAATAAACTCCCAGCAGTCGATGGAATGTTGCAAAGCCCCGCAATCACCGAAATATCGGAACAGGTTATAGTATCCGACTACGGTTTCGGCTTGCACCCACCAATGGTAGTCGCCGTCGATGTGTCCGGTAGTGAGATTCTTTTCGTATATCATTCCTCCGTCGGAGGTAAGTCCTTCGGATGCAGCCGCAGCTATCTTCTTTACAACAGGTTCTATCTCCGCAATAAGTCCGGCGTCTCCCAATACCCGGGCGGCTTCATGCAACAACCATGAGGCTTCGATATCATGTCCATAAGAGACGACCGGGTATTTGCTTTGCCAGTCGTCATCGAAAAAGAGTTGTAAATGGGATGTGTCCTTATCCAGTATCTTCTCTGTAAAAAGTCCTATCAGGTTGTAGAGCTGACGTTCCAGCCGTGCATCTTTCCAGACCCGGTACAGGTTGGTGTAAGGTTCGAGGATATGCAGATGGGTATTCATAGTCTTGCGTTCATTCGCATCTTTCTCGCTGAGGCGCATATCGGCTATTTCGTTCCATTCACGGGTAAGCGCTTCACAATAACCGTTCTTCAGCCCATCAAAGCTGTGGGACTCTATATCATTGAATAAACGGACGGCATACATCAATGCTTCCGGATCTCCGGTAGCCCGATGGAACTCGCTCAGTCCGTAAATGGCAAAGCCGATGGCATAAATCTGTTTCTTGGTATCCAGCGGCTCACCTCTATAATTGAGTGACCAGTAGACCCCTCCGAACTCGGAATCATAAAAGTGGTCGATAAGGTATCGTTTGGCACGGTTTGCCATCTCTTTGTACTCCTCTCTACCCAGCAGACGATAGGCAGCAGAATAAGTCCATAAAATACGCGCATTCAGAATAGCCCCTTTATCGGCCCGGGGTATTAATTCCTCCTGTCCGGTGATGCGTCCGTAAAATCCACCGTTCTCCTGATCTACCATCCGTTCCATCCAGTAAGGAAGAATACGGGTAGTAAGCTCTTTCTGCATTTCTTGTTTAAGAATCTCGTCCATATGATATCTGAATTATGATTGAATAGCCTTTCTTCTCTTCTCCAACTCTGAAGTCACCTCTCTCATCTTCTTCTCCGACAGCGGATACATACTGATGAAAACGACGGACAGAACTGTTCCGACAGCGGGCAACCAGCTGAGAAACATCTTAATCCCATGAATAGCCTCTACACTCTGCACTTCGTTGGCACGAAAGCCGAAGTAAGCCAACAACCAACCGGTCAGTGCACTTCCGATAGCCCAACCGAACTTCTGGCTCATGGACGAAGACGAAAAGATCAGACCTGTAGCCCGGTTGCCGGTCTTCAGTTCCGAATAGTCAGCACAGTCGGCGTACATGGACCAGAGCAAAGGGAAAATACTTCCGGCACAGATACTGATCAGCACCTGAAAAACAAAAATCAGGGTGATGTCTCCTTTCCCAAACCAATAAAAGATAACGGAAAGGAGAGTAGCCAGACTCATGGCTCCCATGTATGTGTTTTTTTTGCCAATACGGTTACTGACCGGAGCTGCAAGAATCACTCCCACAATATTGGCAGCCTGTCCCACTGCCAGATAAAGGCCGCTCAGCACAAAAGAAACGCCAAAGAAGGAAACCGTGGAGTAATCCTCTTCCACAACAAAGTACTTGAAGTAATAAACCGTAGCTCCGTCACGAATAGAATTGAATACCAAAGCTGCCACTCCGGCTCCGAGCAGAATCCACCACGGACGGTTGTGAAGCAAATCTTTCAAATCGTCTTTCAGGGAGTTTTGTACTTCCCTGATCGGTTTTACCCGTTCACGTGTCAAGGCGAAACAAAGATAAAACAGAGCCGCACACATCACAGCAATCACCACCACACTCAACATCCATCCCCGTTGCTCGTCTTCTGCACCACCAAACAGGTTGACCATCGGCATGAAGAGCAGCAAAGCAATAAAACTGCCGATATAGGCAAAAGTCATACGGTAAGTGGACAGGGTATTCCGTTCTTTCGGGTCAGGACTTATCACTCCCAGCAGTGAAGCATAAGGCACATTGATAGCCGAATATACCATCATCATCAAAGAATAGGTGATGTAGGCATAGACCAGTTTTCCGGTATCATTCAACTCCGGAGTGGTGAAAGTAAAAATACCAATCAGTGCAAAAGGAACGGCAAGATACAGCAGATAAGGACGAAATTTCCCCCAGCGGGTCTGTGTGCGATCGGCAATCACTCCCACGATCGGATCGAAAGCCGAATCCCATACCCGGGTAATCAGAAACATGGTTCCTACCACGGCAGCAGGCAAGCCGAATACATCGGTATAAAAAATCATCAGATAGGACCCGAACAGTTTCCAGAACATGGACGAAGCCATATCGCCCAGTCCGTAACCGATCTTCTCTTTCAGTGTAATCATGGCAGTCATTCTATTCTTGGTTTTCTTATTTCATCAATCTCAGATTTCGTTCAATCAGGTTTTTCAGTATCTCTACCGAAGCTGAGGAAGAAAAGCCGTCCTGAGGAGTGTGCAGGCAGTAATCCACCAACCGTTCGATAGTTGAGGTAGCTACATGCATACGGGTGTCCGACGAAGCATAGTAGATAAATACTTTTCCGTCATCGTCGGCTATCCAACCATTCGAAAAAAGCACATTCGACACATCCCCAATGCGCTCTTCTCCTACCGGAGCCATAAAGTACCCCGCCGGAGAAGCTATCAGCCGGGTGGGATCATCCAACGATGTCATATACATATACAATACATACCTGAGCCCGGCAGCACAATTGCGTACTCCGTGTGCCAGATGAAGCCATCCCTGAGGAGTCTTGATAGGATGCGGCCCTTCACCGTTCTTCACCTCCTTGATGGTATGATAATATCGTTTGTCGATGATCTTCTCTTCTCCAACCTCGGCATGGGTTATATCGTCAATCAATGCCCATCCGATACCACCTCCGCTACCGGTATCGATAAATCCGTCTTGCGGACGGGTATAAAGTGCATACTTTCCATCCACAAACTCGGGGTGCAGCACCACATTACGTTGCTGACTCTTTGTTTTCAGATCCGGCAGACGTTCCCAATTTTTCAGGTCTTTGGTACGGGCAATGCCGGCAGTGGCTGTAGCTGACGATAAATCACCTATGGGAGCATTGTCATCGTGCCGTTCGGCACAAAAGATGCCATATATCCACCCATCTTCATGGGCAGTGAGACGCATATCGTATACATTGGTTGCAGGAACCACATCTTCGGGTAAGGTCACCGGATACTCCCAGAAGCGGAAATTATCAATACCGTTCGGGCTTTCGGCAACAGCAAAAAAAGATTTGCGGTCTGCTCCCTCCACTCTCACCAACATCAGGTACTTCCCATCCCACTTAATGGCTCCGGCATTCAACGTCGCATTCATACCGATACGTTCCATCAAAAAAGGATTCGTCTCCTCGTTCAGGTCGTATCGCCAGAAGACAGGAGTATGCGCTGCAGTCAGTACAGGGTAACGGTAACGCGTAATCACTCCGTTTCCCTCTTCTACCGGTTCATTCTTACGCATCAGCAGTGCTTCATGCCCGGCAAGCAATTTAGCAACTTTATCATTAAACAGACTCATAATGGACAGTGTTTTTATCGTTATTTATTTGATTTTCTATTTATAAAGGTTCTTCACGTCCGACACAAACAGCGTTTTCGGTTCACGGTAGAACTTCACAAAGTCATCGGCGGACACCTGTCCGGGATAAGGAGCATAATAGTGGTTTACCCTTTCACGTGCATTGCGCCACACCAACACATAACTGATAGGATACTTGCTGATTACCGGATAGAGAGTCTGCGTCCACCAGACAGAATCGGGAATAGCCTCGAAACCGGTTTCGGTAATGGCTATAGGCTTATCGTGCGCCTTACCTACTTCAGTCAGGATAGCAAGCGACTTATCCAATTGCTCCATATATTGTGTCCGGTCGAACTGATAAGTGTCAAAGCCCACCAGGTCGATGATATCATCTCCCGGATAACGCTCCAGATAAGCAGTCGAATCTTTGGGTTCCGATCCCGGTGAATAAGCATAAAGCAGGTTCTTTACTCCCCGGGCATGCATACGATCATGCGTCATCCGCCAAAGAGCCTTATACTGGTCGGCCGTGCAAAGATTTTGTCCCCACCAGAACCAACTGCCGGTATGCTCGTGCCAGGGACGGAAAATAACTGGTATTTTTGTACCTTCTTCCGTCTCCAAAGTATTCATAAAGGCTGCAACAGCATCGAGCCAACTTATAAATTTCGCATGATGTACACCACCGGGCAGTATGGAAGCTACAACCGTCGTATCACTCACATCCCACGCATCTTTACCGGTCAAGGGGTTATCGAGATGCCAGCTAAAAGAAACCACTCCTCCCCTTTTATATTGATTAATCGTCTCCTGACGTATTTTGCGAAACGGCACGTTATCCAGACTTTTCTCTCTTTCCAGTTCAATGTGGCCCAGATCAAACGACATGACAGCCGGATAATCACCACACACACTTTTCACGTCACTGCGATCTTCGTCACCTTCCCAGCCGACACCGTAAAGCGGATCGTCATGATGACCAAACATAATCCCCTGTGTGGGAACCTTCCGTAGATTATTCAGTAAATTCACTGTTTCCGCCGTTCGCAGAGTGTCGACAGTCGAATCCGCTCCTGTTTTCTTTCCGGAAGGTGAACAGGCACCCAATCCTGCCAATAGCAGTGCACCTGTAGCTAATATCTTTATTCTCTTTATCATAATTCGTTTATTTAACGATGAATACTATGCAAAAGTACGAGGGTTCCCCCTTGAAAACAAGTACAATATTATCCAATACTGGTATTATCATTCACCTACCCTTATTGTACTTCTCTACAGCCAGATAAAAGGCCTGAATATTGTCAAAAGGTACTTCGGGTGGAGTATCGCAACCGGTGGATATAATAAAGTTAGCGTATTCTCCGGTACAGGTCAGAAGTTCTTCTGTCCGTGCAAAAACATCTTCAGGCGTCAGTACCCTGAACACTCCTACAGGGTCCAGATTACCCATCACCCATACATCCGAAGGACATTCCCGGAGAGCAGTTATCATATCCGCTTTATTTCCGAAATGATACCCTTTAGCACCGGTAGCCAGCATAGCAGCAGTGCAATGTCCGGTGTTACCGCAATTATGCAGAATAACTGCAAACGAATCATCCTGGACAGCATCGATAATACGTTTCACATAGACCGAAGAATAGCGTTGACAATCTTCATTCGAAAGAAGTCCGGCAGCCGGTTCCGCCATAATAACACCGGCCACTCCGGTCTCTTTGATAGCCAGACAATAACGGAGAATGAATTCCGTGCATTTCTCCAGTAAAAGCAGGACAGTATCGGGCTCGGTATAGATAGCCATCATAATTTCCGTCATATCGTATAGACGACCTGCCAGAGAATAGGGACCGATACAACCGGCCAGCACGGGCTTGTCTATTCCTTCTGCTGCCAGGCGGTCGGCCAGCAAATACTGAGGCATGCGTCCCGATTCGACCGAAGGAATCTGCAAAGCCTCAACATCTGCATATCCAGTGAGCAAACGTCCGCAAACACTGGGTACTTCATTGGGGGACATACTAAGTCGAGCTCCAAAAGCTTCTGCTTCCACGGTAAGATCCATAATAGTGGTACAAGCCGCCGATTGCGGAAAACATTCGTTCAAGGCACGGATAGCGTGATAATGAATTTCACCGTTCGTTACGGCATCCAATACCCGTTTCCCTAACAATTCAATACCCGGATGGGTCATAATGGGGATGGCTACCCGTTTTCCTGATACTAATTTATCTTTTATATATAGTGATAGTTCCATAACATTCTATCTGTTTAGTTTATTTCTGTTTTTATAGCAATCGGCTTTGCCGCATAGTTCGCATCCATATTTCCGTTTGACAATACATGGACCATAAGCAATAATACCACTGACCGATTTAATAGGCGACATCAGCGAAGAATCACTCAATCGGACCCCGCAGGGAAATTCAGGCAAGCAGCTGAAAAGCAACTGCTGTTGCGTGACGTGCCATCCGCAATAACCGGGGCTGTATCTGTTAGTGTGCTTCCAACCTCTCTTTTCGATAAATGTAGCCAACTCCTCTTCCATGCAATCAGCAGTCTTTTCTGCAATGATGCTCCCCAATGAGTCTGCTATATATGCTTTCACCATGTCGTCCTCTTGCTGAAGCAGATGTTGAAACTCCTCAAATTCAACTCCCGTAGTGGCGGTAAAAAAGGCAAAGGCTTCCGAACCCCGTAGTTGGCGGGCAATGGTTTTACCGATTGAGAGAACCGTATCTTTTACAGTCAGTGTTGCTTTTTCAGTGTCAAGCAGTCCGTCAGTGAGGAAAAATAAAAAACGGGGACGAAGAAGGGGAGTGGTACGGTCCAGTAAAGTATTTATTTCCTCTATAACCATTCCATCCGGCATAGAATCTTTATATCCCATCGCCTCGTAAATATCGGACGATGGGATTTGCAGTTTTTGGTAAGTAAGTTCCAGTTCAACCATTGGTGGATGCATTGAAATATATAGGTTGTTGTAATCCTGCGGACACAGAATTAAACTTGTGTCTTATTGAATTCTTCCAATGCAGTATAAAATGCATCTATATTAATAGAAGACGTATGTGGCGGAATATCACAACCACTTGACAATACGAAATTCGGATATGCACGGGTAGCCTCTAATAGTTGCAAAGTCGCTTCTTTCATAGTCTCCGGACCTGCCATCTTGAAAAGGCTCACCGGGTCCAGATTTCCCATTGCCAGTGCATCGGCCGGAACCTCTTTCAACGCTTCCTCCATCTTAATTTTATTCCCGAAGTGATAAGCAGCTGCACCGGTATAAACCATCGCTTGCGTGCAATTCCCTGTGTTTCCGCAATTATGAAGTACTACGGCAAAGTGATTATCCTGTACCTTCTCTATTATTTCTTTCACGAATAAAGAAGAATATTGCAGGCAATCTTCGTTGGATAACAGTCCTGCAGCAGGTTCAGCCATGACTACACCGTTCACACCAGTTGCTTTCAATGCCATGCAATAGCGGGTGATGAAGTCACTGCATTTTCTTAATAACGTATTGGCTGCATCGGGATTAATATAAATCAGCATCATGATCTCCGACATATCATACAAACGTCCGGCCAGCGAATAAGGACCGATGCAACCGGCAAAAACCGGACGGTCTGTAACATTTCTGGCTGTCAGCATATTTGCTTTAAGGTATTCAGGGATTCTTCCTTTATTCAATGCCGGAACTTCCAGCTTTTCAATAGCAGCTTCATCCGCCAGTAAACGGCCGGACACACTGGGCACCTCATTTTCCGGAAAGATAATCTCTGCCCCGAAAGCTTCCGCTTCTACCGTCAGATCCATGATAACGGTTGCTGCCGCAGCCGGATACTTGTCACAAAGAGCTTTGATAGCCTCATAATGAACCTGTCCGTTTGTTACCGCATCATGCACCGTTTTCCCGATAAATTCGATACCCGGATGTGTCATGATCGGAATTGCAATCGTTTCCTTACGCTGGATCGTTTGGCTGATCCATTCTTTCATATTCAGTTTACCCATAATTTCAGTTTTTAATATCGTCTTGTAATAAAGACGAAGTTGCCCTTCTTTTGTAATCTCGTATATGATAAAATCTGATACCGGTATAAAAATAAAGCTGCTCTTCTTTCTGAAGGGCAGCTTTACACCTATTTGATTTATCTTCGAGCTTTATTTTACCGGAATCTTATCAATACGATTCTGATGACGGCCACCGTCAAATTTGGTAGAGAAGAACTCTGTCAAAATCATGTCCGCTTCTTCAGTGCTGATGAAGCGTCCCGGCATAACCAGTACATTAGCGTCATTGTGCTGACGAGCTAGGTGTGCGATTTCTGCATTCCAGCAGAGAGCAGCACGAACCCCTTGGTGCTTGTTCAGCGTCATATTGATTCCGTTTCCACTGCCGCAGATAGCGATACCGGGATAACATTCTCCCGATTCCACTGCAAGAGCCAGCGGATGAGCATAATCCGGATAGTCTACGCTTGCGGTAGAGTTAGTTCCGAAATCCTTGTAAGCCCAGCCTTTTGCTTCCAGCCAGCCGCGAACATATTCTTTCAGTTCAAAACCGGCATGGTCGCATGCTAATCCGATTGTTTTCATTAGAGCATTGCTTTTACTTGGTTATATACGTTTTCAGCAGTAAATCCAAGTTTCTCATCCAATACTTTATAAGGAGCAGAGAAACCGAAAGATTCCAATCCCCAAACCTTACCGTGGCAACCTACCAGACCTTGAAGAGTGACAGGCAAACCGGCAGTCAGACCGAAGATTTTAGCTTCTGACGGAAGGATTGATTCCTGATATTCTTTAGGCTGGCTACGGAACAACCCTTCGGAAGGAGCAGATACGATACGTACCTTTATACCGTCTTTGCGAAGTAATTCAGTGCCGGCCACCAGTGTAGCAACTTCCGAACCGGAAGCTACCAGGATAACGTCCGGGTTCTCATCTGAACCAGCTACGATATAAGCACCCTTGGTGGCTTGTTCGTAATCAGTTCCAGCCGGAAGATTAGCGATGTTCTGACGAGAGAAAATCAATCCTGTCGGAGTAGACATATTTTCCATAGCCAGTTTCCATGCGATTGTGGTTTCTTCTACATCTGCCGGACGGAGTACCAACATAGAATTGTGTCCTTTGTGGTTTTTCAGTTT
>ERZ826016.2529-NODE-2529-length-14211-cov-5.510808_pt1 | contig 14211 bp, 16 predicted proteins | sample MGYA00519872_ERZ826016 | MGnify/ENA primary metagenome ERZ826016 (study PRJEB31778, sample SAMEA3449218) | human gut metagenome | biome: human gut; feature: human-associated habitat; material: faeces | place: United Kingdom | collected 2010/2012 ... | reverse complement strand
GCAATCAATAGCAACTCTATTTATTAGAGCATTTCATTTACAAGAGGAAGAATTTCAAGAGTTTATGCTTTCAGCTATAGGTGTTGAAAGTTATCCGTTAATAATGAGTGATATAAAAAGGATTAGTGGATTAGAAATTGATTCTTCTAAAAGTGATAATGATGACAATAAAGATGTTCTTGATTGGGATGTTTCTTTTGCGGTTATTGTTTCTAGAACTGGATATACATATCAAGATATTGGCAATATGACATTGCCTCAATTTAATAATGTTATGAAAGCTATTGCTAAGGATATTAATTGGAATCAAAAATTGGCAACTATTGGTTATGTAAAAGAGCCTGATAATTATATTACTGATGAAGAACATCCATTATATAGTGATAAGAAAGAAACTACTATTGTTAATGGTAAACGTGTAACAACCATGAAGGATATACAAAATTTAATTTAATTAGAAAGGTGGTAAGTGTATGGCAGATGCAAAAAACAAAAACCTTAATGTCGGTGTTGGGTTTAGTGTGACCGATAGCAAAGGCGGTCTTCAAAAGTTAGCTGAAAATATTACAAAAATTAATACTTGAAGATATAGAAAAATTCTTATTAGAATTAGGAACTGGATTCTCTTTTATTAAAAGTGAATACAAAATTAAAATAGGAAATACCTATAATTATATAGATTTATTATTATTTAATTATACTTATAATTGCTTTGTAGTAATAGAACTAAAAGTAACAGAATTAAAAAAAGAACATATTGGCCAAATTGAGGTCTATATGAACTATGTAGATAAAAATATTAAAACTATAAATCAAGATAAAACTATTGGAGTAATAATCTGTAAAAAAGATAATGGTTACTATATAGAATACTCCAGTGATAGCAGAATCTATCATAAAGAATATATCTTGAACTAATCTTTACAAATTCTAATAATAATAGTGCTAAGAATAACCAAGAAAATACCTATTATCAAGATATATAAATTATAAGTATTCAAAATATTTACAAAAATATTCGCAGACATATGAATAACAATAGGTATTAAAATATCTTTCTTTTTTAAATATAAATATGCATTAACCATACCAATAATAAAAGCATATATACAAGTAGTAATTCCTGTATGACAGATAGCAAATACCAAAGAGGAAATAAAAATTACCATTTTTTGACTATTAAATTTTTTCAAACTATTAATAAAACTATACCTAAACAAAGCTTCCTCAAATATAGGTCCCACAATTCCAGATGCTATAATATTAAGAAAAATATTTATATCCACCGTAACATTATTACCCAGTTCCATTGCAAACAAAACCATATTGTAACTAGTAGTAATGCCAATACCCATTAATACATAAGGAAAAAGATTATACTTTCCTATAGATGGTTTACCATTCCTAAGTTTAAGAATTACATACAAAATTTCAACAGCACAAACAAGTATAGTACCAATTACAATAGACCTATCTTTGCCTAAGCAAAAAATACAAGCAATAAGTACAGCATATTGCAAAATAAACATTATAAATATTTCTTTAAAAGATAAAATAAGTGATTTTAAATATTTCATAAACACCTCATAATAAAAAAATAAGATAGCTATTAAGTACTTCTAAGCTGTCTTATATAATAATTTAAGCCCTTACATTAGTAACTGTTAGAACATTAATTGCTTGTAATCCTTTAGCAGTTTCGATAAGATCAAATTCAACTATTTGTCCTTCAGATAATGTTTTGTAACCATCTTGTTTAATTGCAGAATAATGAACGAAAATATCTTCACTATTTGGATTGTCAATAAATCCATAGCCTTTGTCATTATTGAACCACTTAACTCTTCCTTGCATCCTTGCCACCTCACTTTTCTGTTCCTTCTTACAAGAATATTATAATATACTGCCTGGTGATTTTGCAAACAAATTAGTAAGACAAAAATCGATAAAAAATTCTCCTAAGTTGAACTTTACTGCAAGCAAGATAATCATAACACTAATTAATATTATAAAAATTTAAAAATTGAATTTTAATAGAAAAATACTCCTACCAACTATATAGTTAACTACAAGTAAATACCTAAAATAAAAATAAAAAAGTAGATTTCTCTACTTAATTTCAATATTCATAATTTCTAGTATTCTATTTAAATCATTAACATTTTCAAAATATATATTTATTTTTTTATTATCCACTTTAACTTTAGTACCAAGTATGTCTTTAAGTTCATTTTCTATGTTGGTATAATCAGTATTTCTTTCTCTTCTGGTTATAGGAACTCTCTTTTTAATTTCTTCATCCTTACTTATTTCTTCAATTTCATGGACACTAAGACCCTCGTTGATAATTTTTTTAGCTAAACCAGTAATTTTACTCTCATCTTCCATTTTAGATAAAACCCTAGCATGCCCCATAGAAAGTTCACCATTTAAAATCATTTTTTGAACTTCTTCCGGTAGATTTAGTAGCCCTAAAGTATTGGTAATATGACTTCTACTCTTTCCTATTCTAAGTGCAAGATCCTCTTGCCTAATATCCAAGTTATCAATAATTCCCTTATAGGCCCAAGCAAGTTCAATAGCGGTAAGATTCTCCCTTTGAATATTTTCTAGTAGTGCGATTTCTCTCATTTCATCATCAGAAAAATCTTTTACAATAGCGGGTATTTTATCTAATCCTGCCATTTTACTGGCTCTAAGCCTTCTTTCGCCTGCTATTAAATCATAACCACGAATTCCCTTTTTAACAATAATTGGCTGAAATACGCCATGGTTTTTAATTGATTCAGATAGCTCTCTTAAAGCCTCTTCATTAAAACTCTTTCTGGGCTGATAAGGATTTGGTCTAATTTCATTAATAGGAATATCTTGAATTTCATTAGTAGTAGCATTTTCCATTATATTACTTTCAAAAGTATCAAAATCAAGAACCTCTGTTGAAAATAGTTCTTCAAGTCCCCTACCCAACGCTTTCTTCTTTTGTTCCATTTCTATCTATAACCTCCTTAGCTAAATTTAGATATGCTATAGTACCTTTATTTCTAGGTTCATATTCAAGTATTGGTTTTCCATGACTAGGAGCCTCTGCAAGTCTTACTAGTCTTGGAATGATTGTATCATACACTCTCTCTTTAAAAAAGCCTTTTATACTTTCAATAACTTCAATTCCTAAATTAGTATTAGAAAACATCGTAAGAAGAACCCCTTCAATATCTAAATTAGGATTAACTTTTCTTTGCGCTAGCATTATTGTATTAATAAGCTGCATAATACCTTCAAGAGCAAAGTATTCACACTGAACAGGAATTAACACAGAGTCAGCAGCAGCCAGTGCATTAGTGGTAAGAATACCAAGAGATGGTGGACAATCGATAAATATAAAATCATAATTATCTTTTACCTTGGATAGCTCATCCTTTAACCTTGTTACCCTATTGAACTTAGCTCCAGTTTCTTTAGCCCTTCTTTCTAATTCAATAAGTTCCATATCTACTCCTGCTAAATTAAGATAAGCAGGAAGTAAAGATAAATTCTTACTTTTAGTTTTGATTATTGAATCAGAAATAGATTTCTTCATAGTAAGTACTTCATATATACTACTAGATATATCGCCTTTATTTATTCCAACTCCAGTAGTCGCATTTCCCTGTGGATCTAAATCTACAAGTAATACTTTTTTATTTAAAACACCAAGTGAAGCAGCTAAATTAATACTAGTAGTAGTTTTACCTACTCCACCTTTTTGGTTTACGATTGCTATAATTTTTCCCATATAATGTCACCTTATTTTCCTCAAATATAATTGTATCAAAAAATATCGAAAAAAGGAAGTGGTTTTTTGTATTTATTTCACTTCGTACTTCGTTACTCAGTGTTTTCTGAAGCCTAAGGTCTTCAGAAAAATAATTTTTGGTTTTAAATTTAACAAATATTACAGCATATTATATAAAAACACCATTATTTATTAGTAAGTCATGATGATTATTTGACAAGAAATAATAATTATGTTAGAATACATAGCCGAAATGAGGGGGAAATATTTATAATAAAAGATATAAAAAACAAAAGTGAATTTGAAAATCTAGTGGAAAAAATAAAAACTTGTTTAGATTGGTACAGAAAAAGGAATTTTGACGATAAAGTATATAAGTTATATCTTGCCAATGGAGAAAGGATTAATGTTATTTTTCCAAAACAAACAATAGCCCATTTATTGGGTATTAAAACAGAGTATTTAAAATCAACAAAATTATTAAAGGGTAAAAGCAGTTATGAAATACTTGAAGAAATATGTGCGGACCCATATAAAATATGTAAGTTAGTTAGTGATGGACATTTAACATATAGTTCATTTATTTCACCTTATGCAGATGATAAGGCAGATAATTTTATGAATAATTGTGGAATAAATGATATAAATAGTATTGAATTTATATGTTCTTACATTAAAGAATATAGTTTTATAACTGGCAAACAACAGCTTGAAGGAGGTTACTATATATGCTATGGGAAGACAGACGGACTATTAATCTTAGGGCTTAAAAAAGAAGGCAGATATTACCAGCCAATGACTAATAGAATTATTGATTTAAATGACAAAGAATCTAAAGAATTTTTAGGTCAATTACTTACTAATCAGCACATAACTACATTATCGACAATAATGTTAGGAAATGAATATGGAGAAAGCAAAAAAATATTCTACAATAATGAAGAAAAAATAAAAAAAGTAAAAGCACTTAATGCTTATAGTGAAGAATATGATGCCACAGTAGAAGTTGGTAAAGATTATATGTTCATACTAGAAAAATTTAGTAAATTATATAACTTCAGTAAAGAGTTAGATGATATTTTGACATTTATATCAAATACAATGCAAAATAAATGCCCAGTAAATTTATCAAAATTACAAGAAAAGAATGTAACATTATCTGAAAGTATGATTAGTATGATAAATGCATATAATTTATCATTAGAAAAAGAATTAACATCAGAGGGAGCAAATATATATGCAAAAAAAACTAAAGAAGAACGCGATAAACTACGTGAAGAATTTATAAAAATTCAAACTGAACTTGCCGCAGCAATTAGTGTTAATGAAAAACTAGTACAGGAAAATAAAAAATTACAAGAAGATAATCAAAGATTACAAGAGGAAAACAAAGCTTATGGTGATAGAGAAACAAGAATAATAAAAATATTAACTAGAGAAAATGATGTTAATGATGAACAAAATCATTAAAATTTCTTGACATAAACAAAATAAAACTATATAATAAAATAGCATTTGACTTGGAGGTGTATTATATAATGAAAAGAACTTATCAACCTAATAACAGAAAAAAAGCTAAAAAACATGGTTTCTTTGCTAGAATTAAAGGTAATGTTTTAAAAAGTAGAAGAAATAAAAAAAGAAAAAAATTATGTGCATAATTTTGTTTTCTTTTTTATTTTTTTATATCTAATTTAATATGAAGAAGATAGAAATAATCAAATCATCAAGGGAATATACTGAAATAATTAATACTAATATTTACAGAAGAAGCAAATATTTTAGTATATATTATCGTAAAACCGGTGATGAAAATAAATATGGTATTACTATTCCAAAAAAGACAGGAACAGCGGTAATACGTAATAAAATAAAGAGAAGGGTAAAAAACATTATTGATAATAATAAAAATATAGTGCAAAAAGGCTATGACTATGTTATAATTGTTAAGAAAGGCATAGTAGATTTAACATACCAAGACATGGAAAAAGAATTGTTAAAACTACTAAGTATGGGTGATTAATTTGAAACAAGGAAAAAAAACATTTAAAATAGTACTAATTATCCTAAGTTTAGTTATGCTAACAGGATGTACTAAAACATTAACTGGAGAAGATAAAAAGGCTGTAAAATATGAAGAAACTGGTAAAGCATTAACTGAAAATATTCTTTGTAAACCTACAAATAAAGATGTAATAGAACTATACAAAGAAAATAAAGTTGATGTTGATAAACTACCAAGTTGTGAAAACTTTAAACCTTTTTCTGAGTATGAAGGACTATGGACAACAGTATTTGTAAAACCGCTTGCTTGGGTAATCATAAATATTGGCGTACTTTTGGGTAAAACAGGTCTAAGTAAAGGGTTAGCAAATGGATTTGCAATTATTTTATCTTGCTTAGTAATAAGATTAATACTATATCCATTTACTAGAAAAACTGCAATGCAGTCAGAAAAAATGAAAGAAGTTCAGCCACAATTAGAAAAATTAGAAAAGAAATATAAAGATAAAACAAGTGAAGAAGATCAAAAGATGAAAGCACAAGAAATGATGGTAATTTATCAAAAAAATAAAATAAATCCATTATCAAGTTGTTTACTATCATTCATTCAAATACCATTATTATTTGCATTTCTTGAAGCAATAAATAGAACTCCAGTAATATTTGAAAATAAATTCTTCAAGTTAGATATGGGAACTACAATATCACACGGAATAATGTCAAAGACATGGTATCTATATGTACTGCTATTTGTTATTATTCTTGCAACATCATATCTATCATTTAGAAAGACATTAAAAGATCAAACTGGAATGGCTAAACAAATGAAAAGTACAATATATATCATGCTTGCTATGATAGTTATAGCATCATTTAGTTTACCAGTAGCTCTTGGTTTATATTGGATAGCATCATCATTATTTACAGTGGTTCAAAACTTAATTGTTGAAAGAAAGAAGGCAAAGAAGTAATGAATAAGTATTATTTTGAAGGAAAAACACAGGAGCAGGCAATTAACCTTGCATTATATGAACTAAATATATCTGAAGATGATTTAATAGTAAATAATGTTGAAGATAAAAGTAGTTTACTAAAGAAGAATGTTAAAATAGAAGTATTAAATATAAAAGAAATAATTTCATTTATCAAAGATACATTAAATAAAATAACTGAGTTAATGGGGGCTAAATCAAATCTTGAAGTAAAAAGAAGAGAAAAAAGTATTTCAGTTACAATATTCTCTGAAAATAATGCCATACTTATTGGTAAGAATGGTAAAAATGTCGCAGCTCTTCAATTACTAATAAGACAAATGGTAAATTCAAAATTAAAAGAGCCACTATCAATTATTATTGATGTTGGAAATTATAAAGAAAAAAGAGCAAGAAGTATTGAGTACTTAGCTAAAAAACTAGCAAGAGAAGCATATAAAACAAAAACAGAAGTAACTATGGATAGTATGAATTCTTATGAAAGAAGAATAGTACATGAGGTCCTAGCGAATGACAAGTATGTTTATACAGAATCAATTGGTGAAGAGCCAAATAGAAAAGTAGTAATTAAATTAAAAGAAAGTAAATAAGTGTAAAATGCTTTCTTTTTTTATTTATATTGTAAAAATCAAATGACAATTAAGACAGAATGTGATAAAATACTACCAGAGAAAGAAGGCGTATTATGGGAGATACAATCGCAGCCATATCAACAACTGCAGGAGTAGGAGCAATATCAATAATAAGGTTAAGTGGTGAAGAAGCACTAAAAATAACAAATAAAGTGTTTACGAAAGATTTGACAACTGCGGCATCACATACTATTCATTATGGATATATTAAAGATGGTAATGAAAAAATAGATGAAGTTCTAGTAAGTGTAATGCTAGCACCAAAAACATTTACAAGAGAAGATGTAGTAGAAATAAATTGTCATGGTGGAATAGCAACAACTAATAAAGTTTTAGAATTATTACTAGATAATGGCGCCAGACTAGCAGAGCCAGGAGAATTTACAAAAAGAGCCTTCTTAAATGGAAGAATAGATCTTCTTGAGGCAGAGGCTACAATGGATTTAATATCATCAAAATCAGAAACGGCCAGAAAAATATCAATAAACACACTAACTGGTGAGACATCTAATCTAATCAAAAGTCTTCGCAGTGATTTAGTTCAAATTATCAGTAATATTGAAGTAAATATTGACTATCCAGAATATGAAGATGTTGAAGATATGACTAATGATAAAGTACTTCCAAATATCAAAAAATTTAGAGAAAGACTAGAAAATATTATCAAAAAATCTGAAGACAGTAAAGTAATTAAAGAAGGTATAAAAGTAGGAATAATAGGTAAGCCAAATGTTGGTAAAAGTAGTCTCCTAAATGCACTTATTGAAGAAGAAAAAGCAATAGTTACAAATATTCCTGGGACTACAAGAGACATAGTAGAAGGAACTATTGTCCTTGGTGGAATAACCTTAAATATAACAGATACTGCTGGTATTAGAGAAAGTGATGACCTAGTGGAGATGCTAGGAGTCACCAAAAGCCTAAAGATAATAGATTCGTCAGACTTAGTAATATTTATACTAAATAATAATGAAGAATTATCAGATGAAGAAAAAGAATTATTAAACAAGTTAAAAGACAAAAAGAAAATAATTGTGGTAAATAAAATCGACCTAGAAGGTAAATTAGATAAATCATTATTAGGAGATTATATAGAAATATCAGTAAAAGAAAATATTGGAATAGATAAAATAAAAGACAGAATAAGAAAACTATTCAATATAGGAGAGCTTTCATCTAATGACTTAACATATTTATCAAATGCTAGAACTATATCATTATTAAAAAAATCACTAACTATAATAGATAGCACTATTAAAGAAATAAATGATAATAGCCCAATAGATATAGTAGAACTAGGACTAAGAGATGCATGGAATACTCTTGGTGAGGTAATTGGAGCAACATATAAAGATGAATTGTTAGATGAATTATTTTCTAGATTTTGCTTAGGAAAGTAGAGTGATAACATGAATTATGAAGTAATAGTAGTAGGCGGAGGACACGCCGGATGTGAAGCTGCCCTTGCTTCCTCTAGAAAAGGACATAAAACCCTTTTAGTAACGGGAAATATAAATAACATAGCTACAATGCCATGTAATCCATCAATTGGCGGATCTGCAAAAGGAATAATTGTAAGAGAAATAGATGCACTAGGAGGCTCTATGGGTGAGGTGGCGGATGCAACTCTTATTCAGATGAAGATGTTAAATTATGCTAAAGGCCCCGCAGTAAAATCATTAAGAGCCCAAGCAGATAAAATAACATATCCTAGAGAAATGTTAAAAGTATTAAGAAGTGAAAAGAATCTTTCTATCAAAGAAGGAATGGTTGAAGACCTAATTGTCAAAGATAATACAGTCCATGGTGTAGTACTAGATACAGGAGAAAACATAATATCAAACATTGTTATCTTAACAACAGGAACATACCTAAAATCTGATATTCTAGTAGGAGACACCCGTACCAGAAGTGGTCCCCATAACGAAAGACCATCTATGCATTTATCTGACAACTTAAAAAAATATGGTTTTAACATCCTAAGATTAAAAACAGGAACACCACCAAGAATTGACAGAAGTACTATTGACTTTACTAAAACACAAAGAGAGGATGGTGACAAAGAAGCTTATACATTCTCACATACTAATCCTCCAGTTTATGATGTAAATAATCAGGAGCCCTGTCATTTAATATACACAACAGAAGAAACTAAAAAAATAATTCTAGATAATCTAAATAAATCAAGTATGTATGGTGGATTGAATGACATAACAGGAGTAGGCCCAAGATACTGTCCTTCAATTGAAGATAAAATAGTAAGATTTAGTGATAAAGAAAGACATCAGTTATTCTTAGAACCAGAAAGTAAGTATTATGATGACATCTATCTTCAAGGATTTTCAACAAGTATGCCAAGAAATATCCAAGAAGAAATGGTACATAGTCTTCCTGGCCTAGAGAAGGCTAAGATATTAAGATATGCCTATGCTATAGAGTATGATGCTATTTATCCAACACAGATAAAACCAAGTCTAGAGACAAAAGTATTAAATAATCTCTTTACTGCCGGCCAAATAAATGGCACCAGTGGTTATGAAGAAGCCGCTTGTCAAGGATTAATCGCTGGTATTAATGCCGGTCTAAAACTAGAAGGAAAAGAACCATTAATACTAAAGAGAAATGAAGCCTATATAGGAGTACTAATCGATGATTTAGTAACTAAAGGCACCAAAGAACCATATCGTATGTTAACTTCACGAGCAGAATATCGTCTTTTACTAAGACATGACAATAGCGACTTAAGATTAACTGAGTATGGCCATAATGCTGGATTAGTAACAGGAGCAAAATACCAAAAGTTTAAAGAAAAGAAACAAAATATTTTAGAATTAATAGAAAAATTAAAAGAAATAAAAATAACTGTGGATAATGAAAAGAGAAGGGTAACAACTACTGTATATGATTACCTAAAGAATCCAACAGCCAAGTTAGAAGAACTAAACAAAGTATTTAATCTAAATCTAAATTATTCCAAAGAAGTACTTGAAGAAGCAGAAATACAAATAAAATATGAAGGATATATCAAAAAAGTAGAACGCGAAGCCGAGAAGATGCTTAAAAATGAAGAAAAACAAATACCATTAGATATAGATTATGATAAAGTACCTAATCTAGCTAGTGAAGCAAGGCAAAAATTAAAAGAAATAAGACCATTAAACATAGCTCAGGCTATACGTATTAGCGGTGTTAATCCGGCAGATATATCAATATTATTAGTATATTTAAGGAAGTTTTATAATGTCTAAAGAAGAATTTATAATTAAAGTAAAAGAGCTTGGATTAGTTCTTACTGATAAAGAATTACATAGTTTAGATAGATACTATCAAATACTAAAAGAAGAAAATAGTAAGTATAATTTAACTAGAATAATTGAAGAAGAAGAAGTATATTTAAAACATTTTTATGATAGCCTAACAATAACAAAAGTTGTAAATATAGATAATCGGAGTATTTGTGATTTAGGTTCAGGAGCAGGCTTTCCTGGTTTAGTATTAGCAATATGTTTTCCTAATGCTCAATTAACTTTAATAGAAGCAAATGGTAAGAAATGTCATTTTTTAAATATAGTAAAAGAATCTTTGAATCTAGATAATGTAACAATAATAAATACTAGAGTAGAAGATTACTCTAAGAAAAATAGGAGAAGTATTTGATATAGTGACAGCACGAGCAGTAGCTCCATTAAAACATTTGTTAGAATATGGAATTCCTTTAGTAAAGGTAAATGGTTATTTTATAGCAATGAAGGCTAATACTGAAAATGAAGAAATAAATATAGTTAACTACTATAATAAGTTAGATATTAAAGAAGAATCTAGAGTTATATTTAATTTACCTAAAGAAAATAGTATTAGAACTATAATTAAATACTTAAAACTAAAAGAGACAAGTTCAAAGTATCCAAGAAGATATTCTGAAATTATTAAGAAAGATATATAGTGCAGTATTATATATCTTTTTTTATCTCCGCTTGAGCCTAAGGTCTCAAGTGGCTTGATAGAGCCTAGGTATCTATCAAGAACATCTTTAGTAAAAACACTTGAAAAATATGTATTTTTATGATACACTAATGCTGATTTTGAGGGGAGTTAAATTAATATGGAAAATAGAAAAATTTCTAAAATAATTGAAGAGGTAAATGAAGTGGTGTCTTCAATGACGCCTGCAAAAAAATATATAAGTGGTAAAAAACTAAATGCCAAGACACAAAAAGCCTTGTCAGATATTGAAAAAAACCACAATACATCTTGGGCTGTAGAAATTTTTAGAAGAAATCAAGAAAACTTAGACCTTATATCATTGTTATATAGAGGAAATAAAATTTCTTATGAAAAGATGTTTACAGAAGCGTATGATTATGCAAAATCATTAAAGAGTATTGGATATACAAAAGGTGATACAATTCCAATTTGTGTTGATAATATACCAGAATTTGTTTATTTAATGATTGGAGCTAGCTTTATAGGCTGCAATTTGGTTGTGGTGGGTGATTGGTTTAATAAAGAGTATTTAAAAGAAATATTAAATGAAACAAAGAGCAAATATATATTTGTTTCAAATAAAAACTATGTGCAAATAAATGAGGCAATAAATGAATCAAATATAGAAGAAATAATAATGCCTACACTTAATGATTCACTACCAATAGACAAAAATAGTGTTAAATACAATCCATACCAAGAAATAGAAGCAAAATTTTGTCATAATTTTACAAACAACATTAGTGAATTAAAAAAACAAAGCCAAAAGAGAATATTTGGTATTAAAGAATTTGCAAATATAGGAAAAGATTATACAGGAGAAGTAATAGAAAATGTTTCGATTGATGCTCCTTTTATACAAACGTATACCAGCGGAACAACTGACCCTGGCCGTCCAAAAGGAGTAATTCATTCTACTAGAAGCTATATAACATTATCTAGGTGGAAAGAATCAGATGTATCAGGATTACCAAGTATGAGAAATATGACTGTTTTAGGACATATTCCCACATATACTCATATGGAACTATCATGTGCAATATCGGATACATTATATGAAAAATGTACTTTAGCATTAGAACCATATTATGATAGAGACTTCTTTATTTATTCACTTTTAATCAACAAGCCTAACTTTGTACCAGCATCAACCGGATTTTGGACAAAATTGTGTGATCAATTAAATTATGATGAAAAGTTTAAAAATATTAATATGCCTTTTTTAATGTTACCAACAGTAACAGGAGAAGAGTGTTCACCTGGCGAAGAATATTATTATAATGCAACATCAAAAAAGCATAAATTTGGTACCGATAAATTACCTTATCCACTATCACCAGTAACATTTTCAATAGGTGGAGGAACATCTGAAAGTAGTGGCGTATTTGTTACAATACTAAAATCATTACAAGAAAAAAAGATTAGCAATATTGTAAAAAAGTATGGTCTAGGGCTTACTCCTCATAGTTTTGTTGACCTGGAAGTTTTAGATAAAGATGGAAATTATTGTCCCATAGGTAAACCGGGAATATTAGTAATAAATGGCCCTTGTAATATGCTGGGATATAGCGAATCAAAATTAAACGATTCCATATATGTAAAAGATAGTAAGGGGAAAACTTGGTTAAATCAAGGTGCTTATTCCTATAAAACAGATAATCAAGGAAGAATAAAAATGAAAGGAAGACCAAATAGTTTTATTACTTTATCCGATAAAACCGAATTACCATACTACATAATTGAAGATATAATTGAAAAAGATATAAAAAATATTATGGTAGCGGTTCTTCTAAAAACAAATGATGATTCTTATGTTTGTCATATCGAATTACAAAGGCAAAGCAAATTATCACAAGAAGAAGTTATCAATAATGCTATGAATAGATTAGCTAATAGTGTCCCATTGGAAGTATTAAAAAAGTTATACTTAAGAATAATACCATCATTTCCTGTAGCTCCAAGTGGTAAAAGGGATACAAATCCTTTATTAGCAGAAAAAGTACCTGAAGATAGTATTAATTGTGCTGAGTATTTAAAAACTTCAAGAAATGTAAAGAAGAGAGTAAAACAATAATTACTCTCTTTTCTAATGTGGACAATAATACAAATAAATGTTATAATCGTAGTATAAGACAATAGGAGAATTATTATGAATGTTGAATTTTTAATTTTATATGCACTTATATTATCAATAACATTAAATATAATGTACTTCATCAGGAAACACATTAACTCTAACGAGGCAAAAATATTTTCAAAAATTCTTTTTTCAAATTTACTTGGATTAATGTTAGAATTGATGTGTATATATATGAGCAATAAATTTTCTCCAACATCATTGCCCGCAATAATCTTTACAAGAGCATATTTAATATATTTAATAACGTATTTATTGTTTATGACACTATATAATTATGTTTTATGCTATACAACAGAAAAGCAAAAAAAATTAGAACATTATAAAAAATTAAGAAACATATCATACACTATTTATGCTGTATGCGTTGTTGTGTGTATGGCATTACCATTGCAGACAGAAAAAGGTTATGCTATAGGCCCGGCAGTTAATTTTGTATATTTGTGTTCTACAATATGTATAAATGTATGGTTTATTCCAATGATAAAAAACAGAAAAATAATAGAACATAAAAAATTTGTACCACTTTATATATTTATTCTTCTTATAATTATCGTTGCTATAATACAAAGAATTTATCCTCAAGCTACTTTAATAACAATAGTGGAATTTCTAATAGTTTTCATAATGTATCATACCATTGAAAATCCTGATATGAAAATGTTAGATGAAGTTCATAAGGCTAAAGTA
>ERZ826016.2526-NODE-2526-length-14219-cov-21.663866_pt1 | contig 14219 bp, 16 predicted proteins | sample MGYA00519872_ERZ826016 | MGnify/ENA primary metagenome ERZ826016 (study PRJEB31778, sample SAMEA3449218) | human gut metagenome | biome: human gut; feature: human-associated habitat; material: faeces | place: United Kingdom | collected 2010/2012 ... | reverse complement strand
AAGTATAGGCACTATCGGGAGCCGGATACAGAGAACGCATTTCTCTGGTATCCGGCTTTTTTATTGTCAGGTCGCCGGGGTATCCGCTCAGGTTTCGCACCTGCATGTCCCAATATTGTTGGGAGGAGCAGAAGACAAATGCACGGTTATATGTGGTTGTAGCTTTGCTTTCTTGATGGGCAGGGGCTTTTTATAGGTTGTATCAGTAGATTCTGCCTGTATTTCTGCCTCGTCCTCCGGTACTTCGGCTATCGAAATCGGTAGACAAATGCTATTGGCAACACTGTCTCCGTCGGCATTGCGAAAACTGAGATAGGCAACCAGTTCATCATCCTGCCAACTATCCGGGAGAGGGAGTTCTGCATGCTTGCCGGAACGTAATGCGACCCCGGTGTCGTAGACAGCCATTTCTTTATCTTTGTTGTACACCAGCAACATGGCTATATCGGTGTCTTCTGCATTTCCCATACCAGAGTTATTCTGCCAGTTGAAACTCATTTTATCCTTCTCTTGCATAGCTGTACCTTCGAATACGGGCATCAACGTTCCCATAGACACCAGCGCCCGGTTGAAGTCAATCGTAATATCTTTTCCGCTACCCGTCACGGCTCTTTTCAGCGTGTAGGACATGGCGGCGTTGAATGCGGATTTATCTTGCGTAAACTCTTTATAACCCATGCGTATGAAAGGTTTCATCGTTTTCAGGAAGTTGAATGCTGTGGCAAACTTGCCCCGTTGCTCTTGTTGCCGGGGGGGTGCGCGGATTGCTGACTTTGGCGGCGCGTGCACGTATATAGTAGTTTGATTTCCAGCGAAAACCGACTATCGGTCCCACTTTGCCGGAGAAACCTCCGAGAATGCCTTGATTGATAATTCCCATACTATCGTGTTTTTAATTACTTGTTTTTCTGATTGCGCAAATATATGGAAAAAGATTCTCATCCATCCGGTCCATGTGATTTTTGCGTTAATTTGCGTCGTTTTGCGTAGATAATTATTTTGCCTTTTCCGATGGGTTCTGTTTTGTCCGCATTATACCCGGGATGCACTTGCTCCGTACCAAGGCCGTGGTTTCTTCGCTCAGAGGTACCTGTGAGTGGAGAAGATACGGAGCAAGTGCATCCTGGATATAGCCCGGATAAGTTTTTTTTTAGCTATAAATTGGTAATGATGAAACGTGAACGAAAGTTTCTGTAACATTGCTTTTCTTCTTTAAGTGTATGAATCCCTACTTTTGTAATTGAGAAACAGCTACTAAAAATGGAGCGGGAAGAATGATGAAAATAAAATGCAAAAAGATACTATGGGTAAGACTGCTTATGTATTCGTTGGTTATGGGAATCGGAATCTTTCTGGTTCGTCAAAAATGGAATGAGCAAGCACGTGTCATATTTAAAACAGCATTATTGCAGGAGTTGCAAAAAAGAGATACTCTCTCAATTTCCTATATAAGCAATTGGAAAGCCACGCCTGCTTTAGAAGAGGTAAATCCCGGGACAGTAGAGATTGAATTGGATTCAGGCAAAAGAAAATATGAAATCCCATGTTTTAAATTTGAGAATAGCCTTGTGAAAGGAGGTATACAGCGCGGACTTCTTACTGCACTCTTGGATGAATCTCCCTTAGATGCGGACTCATTGCATGGAACCTGGAACAAGTTGTTGAAAGAATCTGATATATTTCTGAAAACCCATACCCGTATTACTGTTTTTGATTTTCAGGAGCAGCCCTCTTCTGCTTTTTCCAAAAACGTGCAGAAGTTCTCCCGGACTGACAGCCTTTTTTCTTATTATATGGGATATCGTTGTGAGGTGGAAGCTACCGGTTATGCTTCTTGCGAGTGGTGGTGGCTGTTTAGTGACTGGCGTTTGCTTGCCATAGGAGGTGTTTGTGCAGGTATTGAATTGTTATTTTTCATTTTTGGAAAAGTATATTGCTATAGAAAGAATAGGCAGATTGAGGAAGTCGAACAAGAAGGTCTCCCCGTTATAGTGATGGCGGCAGAGCAATCACCTGTTTATCAGTTGGAGGAGCATACTTTTTTTTATGTGGAGCGAATGGAATTGATAAAACAGGAGCAAGTAGTAAAGCTTACTCCCCAAACGGCAATTTTATTGGAAATGTTTCTTCAGGCAGAAGGATGCACTCTTTCTACGTTGCTAATTAGTGGGACTTTATGGCCGGATGGTAGCGGAACCCAGGAAAGAATACATACGCTTATCCGTCGTTTACGAAAAATACTCGGTGAGTTGACATCCCTTCAGATAAAATTCAAAAAGGATGCCTATCATCTGATAATCCCCCATTTCATCGGAAAAAATGCTTTGACTAATGACTAAAAACACGGATCGTATATGGCTGACAAATTCTGGGAGAAACTGACAAATTCTGATAAATGAGGCTTTGTCAGTGTTTGTCAGTCAGATTTATTGGAACGGATTTTCTTGATTGCTACCTTCGTCTCCGAAACAGATATGATTTAAATATCTAATACTAATTTTAATATTGTATGAAAAGAAAATCTTGGATACTTGGTGTGCTGTTTGTGTTCATTGCTCTGGTTTCCTATATGGCTAAGCCGGAGAAGGCGCAAAATGATTTATTCTTAATGAATATAGAGGCTTTAGCTGCTGGCGAGGATTATGTGCCAATACAATGTATAGGTACAGGAACAGTAGACTGTCCTTTAGGCGGAAAGACAAAGTTTGTCATGATTGGTTACAGCCTTGAAATACCTTATTAACATATTGTTTCTGTTTTCCTTTCTTGCATGTACTTCTGTACCCGTGCATAAGGGAATACCGTATACGGATTTTCCGGAAACGGAAAATCTGATTGCATGTATTTTGCCTATGGATACAGCCGTATTTCGTTTTCCTTTCCGGATAAAGATGCAAGGGGATACTGTAGCAATAATGGATCTGCATGGTATGGATCATTTTATTCATTTGTTCCACTATCCTGATCTTTCTTACATTACTTCTTTAGGTAAGCGTGGAGATTCGCCAGAGGAGATGCTTTCTGTTGAAAATATCCGATGGAATGGAAATTCGTTGTGGGTATTGGATGCAAATGGTTTAAAATTAACTCGGTTTGGTTTGGCTTTATCCAATGACTCACTACTTCGTGAAGAGGCAGTGAGCTTGGATAAGGAGATACTTCGAGGACTGGATTTTGTGATTTATGATGACTCTACTTTTATCATTCCTGATTATTCAGGAGAAAGTCGTTTTTGCTGGGTGGATCGAACGGGTAGGTTATTGCATAAAATGGGGATTATTCCCACTACGAATGAGGAGGCTTTAAAACATGCTCGCCCGGCATTGGCGCAGGCATGGCGCAGTTTCATTGATTATAATCCTCGTAATGGGATTCTGGCTGCCGTTACTCAATTAGGAGAAGTACTCGAAATTTATAATTTGAAAGATAGTACCCATATAGTTCGTGTTGGTTTGCATGGTGAACCGGAATTTAAAGTTGCGGAAGGCTATGGCATACCTACCGGAATTATGGGATTTAGTGATGTACAGGTGATGGATACTGCTATTTATGCCGTTTTTCAGGGGGATACTTTTGAAGATATTTCGCGGAAAATGCAGAAAGGTGATATGACGGATGGTGGGAGGTACATATATGTATTTAGTCTGACGGGTAAACCTATAAGGAAATATGTGCTGGATCATTATGTGTATGGTATATCGGTAGATGAATTGAATGGAATAATTGTTGCTACGGATGTGAATAGTGATGAACCGGTGGTGAAATATAAGATGGATTAAATTGATGCTTATGGAATGATTAAATTGATATTCCTAATCTTTTGCCCTTGTCCGTCATAAGTCAAAAGGGGAAGGAAGTAGAATTGATAAAATCGGGTTACTCTTTAGGAATAACAGAAATATGAATTTAATGGCTTATTGTATTTTTTATTTTATTAAAGGAAGATTCATAATGTCTTGCTCATATGATTTAAAAAATGATAGCGATGTATGTTGTTCCAAAAGTGTTAAATATCAATCTTCTTCACTATTTGATGTTATTAATAGTGTGTATAAGGCGATGTTTTGTAATGTGTTGTATTCAGAATGTATAACTTGTACATTATCAGGGATTAAGGAGTAATGTTCAAGTGTGTTTGATGATTTTAATGAGTTGAATAATAATCCGTGTATAGGATTTTATAAGGTTTTAATAAACAATAATTAAAACGTTATGAATTAGAATTTTCAAGAAGTAAGTCTATTAAATAATTGAGTATGGTGTTAACGAAAAATATTAATCATAGAAAGGAGGTAGGGATGTAAAATTGATTAGAACTAATAGTACTACGTTTGGTTTATTGAGATTAAAGATTTGTTATAGTATAAACTAATTATTAGAAAAATGAGAACTAAAAAAATAATTCATTATATGATGCTGCCATTTTTTGCTTCTATTTTCATGGGATATAGTGTTCATCTAAATTTTAGACATAAAAATGTTAACTCGGATTTGCTTTTGATGAATATTGACGCAATGGCTTCTAAAGAATGGGGGAAGAAATTTGCTAGAAAATACTCCACTACTTGGAATGAAGGTCCTTTCTTGAATTCTTTTGGACAAAAGTATATTTATACTTATACTCAAGTTGACTGTGATGGAGATGGGGTTGTTGATTGTGAATTTGATTTAAATGTATCTATTGATTATTTATGATATTTAATAAATGGTTATTATGGAGAGAAAAACTAAAGTTATTTGTGGTGTAATGTTGGCTTCAATTATTATTTTTACTGGAGCTAATAGTTCTTTTTCTTTTAAAAAAATGGAAATATCAGATAAAATGTTGTCTTGTATTGAAGCTTTAGCCCAGGATGAGTTTTTTACAGGTAGTGCCCAAAAGAATGAGGATACATGGCAGGATGGTCCCTTTTGGGATTCTAAAAAGAAAGAGTTTTATTACTGGGTATATACAGATACTGATTGTTTTGGTCGTGGAACGATAGATTGTAGTATGAGTAGAGTCGGAAAAAGAGTACCTGTATAGCTTTTATATTTTTAATATACTTGATTGTTATATGATAATATATTGAAATTTGGATTCGAAAAGTGATTGTCTCGTGAGGTGAATTTGAAATAAGGTTTTGTAAAATTGTATAATTCGAAAATTGCCGATTTCTGTGTAATTATTTTTTAAAATCTTATTTCTTAGTTTTTATTAGAATCTAAAATGGCAAAATATGTTATTGTAAGATAAGTTGATATCTTTAATAAAAGTCGATTTTTGATTATTATATATGGTTTAATATAATTATAGATGCACATGATGACAATAGGAAAAACATGGGTTGTTATACTTTCAATTAGTTTATTGATAGTAGGATGCAGGCAAGTAACCCAGCATGAAACGTTGCAAATTCCTTATATAGGAAGTGTTGAAAGTATAGCAGATACATTAATAATGAGTGATTTTGAGGTATTATCTTTTGAAAGCAATGATAATTCCTTGATTTCTAAAATGGATAGAGTGATAAAGTATGATAATCGTTATTATGTGCTTGACAAAAGAATGAAGCAACTTTTGTCTTTTGATAGTTCTGGTAATCATTTGTTTACAATTAACGCAGTTGGCAATGGAATAGGTGAGTATATAAGTTTGAAGGATTTTTCTATAGATAGAGAGGAGGGGTGGTTGCTGCTTTTGGTAGACCCATCTGCTATTCTATATTATGATCTGGAGGGGCGATATGATCACAAATTGCTGCTTGATGGATATTATAATGCTATTACGAATGATAGCCAAAGTATTTATTTAGAAAAGGCTACCTATGTGAATAATGAACTGGAGGCATCATCGGTAACTATTGTAAGGAAAAGAGACGGTGTGATGAATAATGTATTAGAGCCATTGCCTGAAATTGCGCCGTATTGTTATTATCAAGGAGCCCAAATGTCTGCTACAAACCCACTCTATTTTACTCGTAAGTTTGACGATTGTGTTTATAAATTGAGTGATGCTGGATTAGAACCTTTGTATCATATTGATTGGAATAAATCGACATTTCCTTCTTCATTAAAAGAAAAAACTTATGAATGTGGAGAATTAAATGAACTTGCTTGGAGGCAGAACTATATTTGGTTTATTAGTGATTTGCAGGATAGTGAAGAGAATATATTATTTCGTGTGAATCTTCCTGGATTGTTTATATTGTCCAAGCGTATTCGTAGTGTTGAAGGTTATAAAATGATTTTTAATACTTTGTTGGATATTCCTTTACCTAATTATATTCCTGTGGGTGGAGATGGGAATGAGGTTTTCTTTGTATATCCTGTTCATATACTGAAAGAACAAATTAAAGATAGAAACTTATCAAATAAGATGGATGATCTATTGGAATCTATGGATGAAGACTCAAATCCTTTGATATTTAAGTATAATTTAAAATAGTTGCATTGTTGTTGCTTTTGTAGTTGTTAAGGAATGTATTATAAAGATAAGTATAGAAGATAATCTGGCACTTATGTTATTTATTCTCAGTTAATATGCAAAAACTCATATATTCATTAATTTTCATATTGTTCTTAGGTTCATGTTCTAAATCCAAGAAAGATCAACTATCTTGTTTTGTTTCTGAGTGGATTGGCAAGGAAATACTTTATCCTAATAATTTGGCTTTTACATTGTGGGGGCAAGACACTGTTGAAACGGCTTTTTCTAGAGCTCCTTACAAAATAGTGAGCTATGTAGATTCTGTAGGTTGTACTAGTTGTAAATTGCAAATATTTGCTTGGAAGGCTTTTATTTCGGAGCTAAATTTAAGATTTCAAGATAAAGTGCCGGTGTTTCTGTTTTTCCATCCGGTGAAAACGGAAGAAATTACTTTTATCTTAAAACGTGATAAATTTAATTATCCGGTGTGTATTGATAAGGATGATGCATTTAATAAACTGAATCATTTTCCAGCAGAAATGGCATTTCAGACATTTCTGTTGGATAGAGATAATAAAGTAGTTGCTATAGGTAATCCTATCCATAATCCTCAAATAAAGGAATTATATTTAAATATCATTCAAGGAAAATCTCTTGTTTCTAATAAGAGAAAGGTAGTAAGGACAGAAGTTGATATAAAGGGTAAAAGTATATTTCTTGGTAAGTTTGATTGGCAGCAAGAGCAGAAGGCTGTGTTTACATTAAAGAATACAGGTACTAATCCTTTGGTAGTTGAAGACGTAAGCACTTCTTGTGGTTGTACTTCCGTCGAGTATTCCCAAGAACCTGTTCGTCCAGGATATTCAGTATCACTATACGTGACATATAAGGCCGATCATCCCGAACACTTTGATAAGACAATAACAGTATATTGCAATGCAGAATCTTCTCCTGTTGTTTTGAGAATAACCGGCGATGCAGAATAAGATAACATAAATGAAATGCTTATGAAGAAACATGGTATCCTATTAATAGTCTGTATCTTTTTGATATTGGCCTCCTGTACTAAAAGCTCGGTTGGTCCTTCCTTAGAAGATATTCTATCAGCCAACCCTAAATTGCAGGTTGTTTTTGACAAATATCAAGATGACTACTTGAAGCATAGAGCTGCCGTCTTTCTCATCGAGAACTTGCCTTTTCATTATAGCTATGAAGGTGAAGCTCTAAATGATTACCTAAAGCTTTTTGAACTTCATGGAAAAGGCACTATGTATCCGGATAAAGTATTGGACTCCATTAAGCGTGCTTGCGGCCCTTTTCATTTGGATAGACTGGAAGCGAAGAGCGATATCTATATCGATCCGGCCTATCTGATTGAGAATATAGAATGGGCTTTCAAAGTATGGCGTGAACAGCCTTGGGGGAAAAATGTCTCTTTTGACGATTTCTGTGAGTTTATCCTTCCTTACCGTGTGGGTGATGAACGACTGGAACCTTGGCGTGAAAGAATCTATAATAAATATAACCCATTGCTGGACAGCATTCGGGGGCTTCCGGAAGCTGAAGATCCGAAGTACGTTTCTCAAGTATTGATGGATACCTTACATAAGGCTCCGGTCTATTTTACCGAACTTTTTTCATTTGGCCCTCATTACGGACCTAAAGTTGTGGACTGGCGCTCGGGGAGTTGCGTAAACTTTACCGATCTGCAACTGTATGTATTCAGGGCATTAGGCCTACCCTGCAGCGAGGAGATTATGTTGATGAGAGGTAATGGGAATGTTCCTCATTATTGGAATGCCGCCTTTGATAAAGATGGTAACTCTTATCGATGCTCTATATTGGATCCTACTTCGGAATTGAATACTCCGGATAGTTATTGGGATCCTAAAGGAAAAGTCTATCGTCGTACATTCAGCGTTAATCGAGAAATGATCAAGGCAATGGGAAAGAATGCGGAAGAAAGACATCCCACTTTCCGTTATCCCTGTTTTCGTGACGTTACTGCTATATATGCGGGGAGCAAGAACCGCACATTAACAATTAGTCCCGAAAACTTCTACAGTCCTTTAAAGAAGGGTGAACCGGTCTATCTCTGTTCTGCCACTTTTTTGGACTGGGCTCCTATTGGGTGGTGTCTTTATGATAAGCGACTTGGTGCTGTTTTTAAAGATGTGGAGGGGCAGGTTGTCTTCCGCTTGGCGACTTATGAAAAAGGCAAAATATGCCCGCAAAGTGATCCTTTCTTGCTGGATAGGGAAAGCGGTGAAGTGAAGTTTTTCCCTTCGGGAGGCAAAGAAGTTGAAGTTACCTTGCTACATAAGTATGAACTATACTTCGAACCTTTTGTTCGGCGAATGATAGATGGTGTGTTCGAAGGTAGCAATGACCCTCATTTTCATAAGAAAGATACGCTTTTTATCATTAAGGAATTTCCTGAACGGCTCTGGAATGTCGCAATGGTAAATAGTGACCATGCTTATCGTTATGTTCGCTATTATGGCCCTAAAGATAGTTATTGCAATATTTCGGAAGCAGCCTTCTATGCATCTTCTGCCGACAGTATTCCCTTGACGGGAAAGATAATCGGTACACCTGGATCAAATGGATTGGATGGTTCGCATGAGTATACGAATGTGTTTGATGGCGACCCCTATACTTCTTTTGATTATGCTCAGCCCACAGGTGGCTGGTCGGGGCTTGATTTGGGCACTCCCCGACGTATCGAAAAGATCGTATTTACACCTCGAAACCGCGATAATTTCATTCGTACGGACGATGAGTATGAACTTTTCTATTATAACAACGGTGAATGGGCATCGGCAGGAAGGGTACGCCCTCATTCCGATTCTTTGCTTTATAAGGTTCCTGAGGGTGCGTTGCTCTATTTGAAAGATCATACTCGTGGTAAGGATGAACGTATATTCGAATATAAGAATGGAAAGCAACAATTTTGGTAAGAAAAAGAAGAGGGTGCTCTGGGTTATAGATAAGTTTTTGAACTTGTTTCTGATAGCCTTTGGCATAGTGGTAATCTGGGTTTTACTTCAGGTGACCACCATTGCTACTTTCAGGATTCCTTCGGACTCTATGGAGCCGACTTTGCTCGCCGGGGATAATATTCTGGTAAATAAATGGGTGATGGGTGGGCGCATTTTTAATATATGGGATGCCATAGATGGAAAAGAAGTGAAGATTTCACGTCTCCCGGCTTTAGGGAAGATTAAGAGGAATGATGTGCTTGTTTTCAATTTCCCTTATCCGGCACGATGGGATAGCATTGGCCTGAACCTGATGTCTTACTATGTAAAGCGATGTGTGGCTTTGCCAGGGGATACGTTTGAGATCAAGAAGGCTCACTACCGGGTGCGTGGTTGTGAAACGTCATTGGGCAATGTGGAATCACAGGATGCATTGATGCGTATGGCAGCAAATGGCACGGAAAAAGATTATGGAATAGTGATGAGTGGTTATCCTTATAATGGATTGGTGAATTGGGATATCATAAACTTTGGGCCTTTGTATCTTCCGGCAAGAGGAGATGATATAGAGATGAATCCTAAACATGTGGCTCTGTATCGGAATGCGATAGAGTGGGAACAAAACAAGAAGCTGTTGCTGCGTGGTGATACGGTTTTGCTGAATGACAGCGTGATACGGAATTATCGTTTTAAAGAGAATTATTACTTTATGACTGGTGATAAGGTGATGAATTCACAGGATTCCCGTTATTGGGGTCTGCTTCCGGAACCTTTCATTGTGGGTAAGGCTGTTCGGGTATGGAAGTCGGTGGATAGGGGGACGGATGAAATTCGGTGGAAACGTATATTTAGAAAGATAAAATAAATAGGATCCTAGATAAATTAATTATTAACTTAAAAGAAAGTAGAATGAAAACAATTTTTTTTAAAGTAACTTTATGTGTATCAGCACTTGCTATTGCAGGTGTTTTGTGGGTAAAAGTACAATCAACAGATACATTGTCTGATATACAACTTGCCAATATTGAAGCACTTGCTAATAATAGTGAAAGTGGGACTCAAACATGCACTAGAGCAGTTGCATGGGCAAATTGCTATGATAAAAGAGGTAATTGGACTGGATTGAGAATTACAGCTGTGACAGAATATGTGGTGAGTAGTGTTGTTGAGATATGTGAACATGCCCGTGTGACTTCATGTCCTAGTGGAAGTATGTAAAGACTATAATAGAATAATTGTAGTTTGGTGGATTACATAGGTGTTTAGTTCTTCATGTTTATATCTTTTTGCAGTGTAAAATTGAAGACTAAATCCCTATGTATAAATATAATATAACTATGCATTAATATATCAATTATGAAACATGTAGGTATTTTCTCTTTTCTTCTACTTTTGTTATTTTCATGTACTTCTCATGATAAGAGTAAAATAGAAGAAATATATAGTATTAAATTAGACGATGTTCAAGAAACGACTTTGACGTATTCTGATATCATTGATATTCAGGAGTGGATTGTGCTTGATTCTCTCAATGAGTGCACCATTGGAGATGTTGCAAAAATAGAGGAATTTAATGAAGAATATTATGTTCTTGATAAAACAATTCAGAAATGCGTACTTGTATTTGATGAACATGGAAAGTATTTGCGTCGTATAGGAAGAATTGGCCAAGGTCCCGGAGAATATGCGCAAGTTTATGACTTTACTATCAATAGAAAGACTGGTTGCGTTGCTATTCTTTCCGGACTATCAAAGGTATATGTGTATGATTTGAAAGGAGAGTTCCGGGTAACTAAACAAGTGAGTGAGTCGTTGTTGTGGAATATTGCAAGTAATGATTGCGGGTATCTTATGTCATCTAATCATCATACATATACTGAGGGTGAGAATGCTTATCTGCTATATGCTTTTGACAGTGATTTTAATTTCAAGGGCAAATGGATGCAGGTCCTTTCTGAGCGGATGCCTACTCTGCCTTTGTTATCTTCTGCATTGCAGATAGTCGGAAATGAGGTATATTATTGTGATGTTTTCACCAATTCTATTTATAGCTATATGTGTGATACAGATAGTGTAGCTGGAAAATATGATATACTCTTTCCGGCACCGGTACCGGAAAACATCTTTGCTAATGTTATGGATTTTATGGGAAAGCAAAGAGAATATGACTTTATCAATGAAGCTGTTATTAATGAAAAAAATATCCTGATTTGTTATGTTCGTCAAGGGAATTATAATCTTGCGATTATTGATTTTGATGGCACTATATTAAAAAACGGTCGATACTCAGGTCATTTCCCCAAGGTATTTCACGGTAGTGATAAGGAACTTTTGTCTCCTGTTTCAGCGGATGAGTATCTGTCATATTGGGAGAAACTTCCTGTAATACATTATAATGGTATAGTATCTCCTGAAAGTAACTTTATGATACTCAAATGGATTATGAAATAATAAGATGCTAAAGGTGAAAAAACATATAGCTAAAGATACCATAATAGCATTACTTTTGTTTGCTGGCATATGTTCTTTATTGAGCCTTGTTGGTGCGACAACTCCCGAACTTCCTTCCGGAGAAACTGTTGGGCAATGGGTTTGGTTAGGGAAGGCTGTGTTGTTTTCTTCCGGATGCATTCTTATTGCTTCTTTTCTGCAGTTGTTCGGAAAGGCTTACAGGGAAGATGCTTTGGGGTTTCGGTATTTTTATGCTTATGTAACGTGGAGTTTAGTTCTTTTGGGGGATGTTGAGGCAGTGTGGGGATTGTGCCAGCTTTATGGATTTTCTGTTTCCGGTCATTCACGTTATGCACTTACAGGTTCTTTTTTCAATCCCGGTCCGTATGCGGGTTATCTGGCAATGGCGCTGCCTGTATGTCTCCATCTGTATCTGTGCATTTGTGGCTGGAAGGGGATGCCTGCGCGCTATAAAATAGAAAAAGGTGCGGCTGCCGTGTCGGGTATGCTTATTCTTTGTGTATTGCCTTCCACCATGAGCCGTTCCGCTTGGGTAGCTGCGGCAATAAGCTGTGCTTGGGTGGCATATATGCATCGTGACAAACGAAAATGGAGTATATTGTGGCGTCGCTATAAGAAGCGTTATGTTTCATGGGGAGCCGGAATATTTTTGGTTCTGTCGCTGGCTGCTGCCGGGATGTTCTTTTTGAAACCCGATTCAGCATTGGGCCGTCTGTTCATGTGGAAGATGACTTGCCGGGCTATTGCTGCTCATCCGTGGGGATGCCCTACCGGATTCGCTTGTGCTTATGGCGAGGCTCAGAGTTTATATTTTGCCTCAGGGAACTATGCTGCTTGGGAAGAACGTGTGGCAGGAAGTCCTGAATATGCATTTAATGAGTATCTGGAGTTTGCCCTGACGTATGGTGTCGCTATGTGTATACTGGTGCTGTTTGTAATCTTTGGTTGTCTTTGGATGGGAGTGAAGCTCCGCCGTTATGGTATCTGTGGAGCCCTTATTTCCCTGCTTGTATTTTCTTTTTCTTCCTATCCGTTGCATCTTCCGGCTTTCATCGTAACTGCTATATGTCTGCTTCTTGCCTGTGGGATAGGTGATGTAATTGGCAAGTATCTTGTTCTGTGTGTTTGTCTGGTGGTGTGGCTCGGAGGTTATGCGGAAAAATGGACACAAGAAAGAGATGCCTGCCGGGATTGGGTGAATGCGAGAATACTCTATCGCTCGGGGGCTTACGAAGCTGCCAACAGGGCTTATGAAAAGCTTTATCCGTCTTTGAGGAAGAAGGGTGCATTCTTGTTTGAATATGGGCATAGTCTGCATAAATCCGGTCGCTATGACGAATCTTTTGAATATTTGGATCAGGCACGGTTGTATAGCAATGATCCGATGATATTGAATATTATGGGTAAGAACTGCCAGGCGTTACATGAATATAAATGTGCCGAGGCTTTTTTTCTTATTTCTGTTAGTCGCCTGCCGGGTAGAATCTATCCTTACTATCTGTTGGCTAAGCTTTATTCCGAGCCGGACTATCGGGATAAAGACAAGTTCGGGGATATGAAATGGAATGTGCTGAATCGGAAGCCCAAGGTTTATTCTACAGCTATTGAAGAGATGCGCAGGGAAGTGGAGGAGATTGCGGAGAATTGGGATACCGGGAGTAGTATTATACGTTCTGATGACGTTGAATCGGAAGAGTGAGGCGGCATTGAGAATGCAAATTATATGGAACATAAAAGAACGAGAAATAGAATATGGAAACTTATCATGATAACTGGAATGCCTGTCTGTTATTCCGCAATAAACAACTGACTAAACAACTGAAAGACTATCAGAATGCCTCGGCACTGGCTGAATGTTCTTCTTCCCTACTTGTGTCTATGGGGCAATTGCTTCGTCTTCATCAGCATCCGTCTTACGGACTTGTCCGGGATGAGGCTGAGTGGGCGAATCTGTTTACTGTCATTGATATGCTGTATGGTGATTGCCTGTCGGAGACGTTATCTTCATATGGACTGAGTATGCAGGAATTGAAGTTATGCTATCTGGTTCGTGCCCGGTTGGGTAATAAGGCTATTGCAGTTCTCTTCAATATAACTCCCCGTTCGGTGCTGAAGGCAAAGCAACGTATAAAAGGAAAATTAGCGTTATCGGCTACGGATTGTTTGGATACGTATATACAGCAATATTAATTGTACGATTCATATTCTCCTATTCTTGATTTGTCCGCTTTTGTGCGGACACTTGTTCGTTAATGAACACTACTTAAAAGTGAATAATCGTTGATAATCAGTGTTTTATTGCTTTGGCACGGCAATTGACTATATATAGTCGAAGGCGGTTGACAAAGACTTCCTTT
>ERZ826016.2518-NODE-2518-length-14246-cov-5.919526_pt1 | contig 14246 bp, 11 predicted proteins | sample MGYA00519872_ERZ826016 | MGnify/ENA primary metagenome ERZ826016 (study PRJEB31778, sample SAMEA3449218) | human gut metagenome | biome: human gut; feature: human-associated habitat; material: faeces | place: United Kingdom | collected 2010/2012 ... | reverse complement strand
CCCCAATATTTTAAGCGATGACAAATACCGCTTTCTGGCTGCCGATGGTTCGACCTGCACTTATTTCAGTACACCCTCTTTCTCATCAGCTGACTATTATTGCTCACCCGGAAATTCCATCTGCCACGTAATGAATTTCCACCGGAACGTATCAAGGAGATCTACTACGCCAGATTAAATGGAATTGCTATAGATTTGCTTAGAAGAACACAAGAGTTAGAAAAGCAAAAAAATATGCTATATGGAATTATGCTTATTGTAATGGGGATTGCATTGCAAGCACTTTCGTATGCCATTGGCGGTTCGGATTTTAAGGATTTTATCTCAGGATTACTGTTAGGATTATCAATTGGTGAAATGTTAGTTGGTGTTTTTGCTGTCGGAAAATCCTTGGCAGGAAGATAACTTCCAGTCTTACGGAGAGATTGAAAGCAACATAAGATTTGAATTTTATGGAGGAACTATAGTGGCAGATAAAATACAAAATGCTTATCATGATTCTAAAAATATATACGATGGTGTATTAACGCAGGGAAATATCTTTAGTAAGCTCTATATTAAATTGTTTTGGAGTGGAACGGATGACAATGAAATTGCAAGGAAAGTTTTATCATACATTCCAAATGACTTTGACGGTGAGTTGTTAGATGTTCCTGTCGGTACAGCAGTATTTACAGAAGCAAAATGGGAAGCACTTGCAAATGCGAAGATTACCTGTCTTGATTATAGCGAGGATATGCTTGCACAGGCTCAAGCTCGTTTGGCAGAATGTCAACATATTTCATTTATCCAAGGCGATGTTGGGAACTTACCTATGGAAGATGAAACTTATGATATTGTAGTTAGTATGAATGGTTTTCATGCTTTTCCAGATACTATTTATAACCTTTTAAAGAAAAAGGAATTCCGGTGGATCCAGTTGGATGGCGGAAAGTATCGCATCTCTAAGAAGAGTTTCGATGACTGGCTCGATAACTTGGAACAGTAAAAAACAGGGTGTTGATCAGGCAGATTTTGTCTGCAATCGACATCCTAAATTTTTATCTGGATTTGAGATATGATATAAGAAAAAACACTAACACTAAAAAAGACAGGAAGTGAAGAATAAATGGCAACAGCAATTATGAAACAAAAAGAAGTTCCGGAAATGGACGATGTTGAAGAGATCATTTCAAAGATATCAGAAGACAGTCCTTACAAACGGCGTCCGACACAAAAGAGAACCTGGATGACCGTGCCGGAAATGGGAAAGCTGCTGGGATTAAAAAAGACAGATCGATACTGGCTGGTGCATAAAAATGTTTTTGAATCGAAAGAGATTGCCGGAAAGATACGAATCAATATTGCCAGCTTTGAAAAATGGTATGCCAATCAGATTAAATACCATAAAGTTACCGGAGAAGAACCGGGGAAAGAATTGAAATCCTGGTCCTATTCCGTTAAGGAAGTTGCGGATCTGTTGGGTGTTGATGAGTATCTTGTTTATGATTTACTCAAGAAAAATCAAATGGAAGCTGTTATTGTCGATTACTGGAAACGAATACCAAAAGAATCTTTTCAGAACTGGTATAAAAGCCAGTCCCGGTATCGAACAAAGGAAGACAGAGAAAAAGACGCTCTTTTGGAAAATGCAACTATTACGATGCCTGAGATGGCACAGCTGCTTGGAACAACCAGAAGCTCAGTATATACAATTCTTGATAATCCGAAGTATAGTCATTTTTTTGAATTCATTGTGATTGCAGAAAAGAAAAGGATCACAAAAGAGAGTTTTCAAAAATTCCTGGAAGGTCAGGACCGTTATAAGCTGGATCCATCGAATGATTATGAAGAACTTGCACAGGAACAAAATATTGCCCTGGCTAATTTCCGGCGGAAGAAATTATCACAGACCGGAATACGAGGAAGCAATGGAAATATAAAGTATCTTACTTTTGATGAAGCTTCCTATCTGGCAAAGGTCAGCAGAAGCATGATCAACAAGTGGGCGGATAAAGGAAAGTTCACAGTAATAAAAGTTGGCAGTCGAGTTAGGATCCGTCGGGATGAATTTGAGGACTGGATGGAACAAAGAGATTTGGAAAGGAGCATGCAATAATATGGCATCTATAAGAGAACGAAATGGAAAATTTAATGTAATCTATTCTTATACGAATGAAAAAGGCGAGAGAAAACAGAAATGGGAAACCTATGAAACAAAAGCCGAAGCAAAGAGAAGAAAAAAAGAAATTGAATATAAAAAAGAGATGGGATCATTTGTCGTCCGTAAATGCAAAACACTGGACGAGCTTATTACAGAATATGTTGCACTTTATGGCAAAGAAAACTGGGCGCTTTCTACATATGAAGGAAATGTCTCTCTTATCAATAACTATATTCTTCCGATCATTGGTGATACGAAACTCTCAGAGATCAATACCAGATTCATCGAAAGATATTATCAGAGTCTTTTGAAGAGACGTGCAGTTATCAATCCATTGAATAAAACCAGTCGAAATGAATTTGTATCTTCCAGTACGGTCAGGGATATTAATAAGCTGCTTAGAAACTGTTTTGAACAGGCAGTGAAATGGGAGTTGATGGAGAAGAATCCTTGCACCCATGCGACTGTACCAAAACATAAATCACAAAAAAGAGACATCTGGACAGCGGATACATTAATGTATGCGCTCAGTGTCTGTGAAGATGAGCGATTAAAGCTTGCAATAAATCTATCCTTTTCATGTTCCTTACGACTTGGTGAGCTGCTTGGTCTTACCTGGGATTGTGTAGATATTTCTCCTGAGGCAATTGAAGAAAACCGTGCATATGTCTTCATCAACAAAGAATCACAGCGTATAAGAAAAGAATCGTTGAATGCATTGGATGGAAAAGATGTGTTGTTGGTATTCCCGACAAATCATAAGAAGAATTCTACGGTCCGTATTCTGAAAACACCAAAGACAGAAAGCAGTGTGCGTAAGATATTCTTACCAAAGAGTGTCGCTAATATGTTGGTAGACTGGAAAGCGGAACAGGATGAAATGAAAGAAATCCTTGGTGATGAATATATGGACTATAACCTGGTTATGGCAAGTACCTTTGGGCTTCCTCTAGGAGATGGAGCAATACGTGGTCCTTTAAAAAAACTGATCGAGGACTATAATCTCCCACCGGTTGTATTTCACAGTTTTCGTCATAGCAGCGTTACTTATAAGCTGAAATTGAATGGTGGAGACATCAAGGCGGTACAGGGTGATTCCGGCCATGCTCAGGTCAATATGGTTACGGATGTGTACTCTCATATTCTGGATGATGACCGAAGGAAAAATGCAGAGCTTTTTGAAGAAGCATTTTATGAGAAAAAAAATCTGGATCCACAGATGCATGTACAGCAGGAAAATAATAATGCAACTGTTGCTGATGAAGTCGATCCGGAACTTCTGGCAAAAGTGTTGGCAAATCCAGAGATGCGGGCATTGCTCAATTCACTGGCGAAGACGATGAAGTAATGAAAAATAGTGAAAAAATAGTGTAATTTTAGTGGAAAAACAATTCATAAAACGATATAATATATGGATGAAATGGAGGTGGATCATGTGATTAAGGTAACGTTAACAAATGAAATTTTAAAAAAAATATCGGAAATAGACGAAAAGCGTTTTTCTCTTAGTACGATAGAAATGCCACCTGTTATAAAAAACAGACTTAGAAAAAACTCTAAGAAAAAAAGTTCCTATGCTTCTAATAAGATTGAAGGAAATCCATTAACTGAAAAACAGGCAAATGAGGCTATTGATAGTGATCCTCACAAACATTTTTTAAAGCCAGAACAGGAAGTTCGTAATTACTTTTTGGCTTTAAATTTTTTAGAAGAAAAACTGAAAAAGAAAGAAGCTTTTTCAAAAGAAATGATTTTAGAAGTGCAGGCAATGGTTGAAAAAGGTGCGTCAAAAGAAAAGATAGGCTTAAGAGGCCCTATGCCGCCTGGAATGTTATTCGCAGTATATGATTCCGAAACAGGCGCAGCGGAATATATTCCACCAGAGTATATTGATATTCCAGACTTGTTGGATGAACTTGTTGAATATGTAAATACTACAGATGATCATCCGCTGATTATTGCTGCTGTAGTTCATTATCAATTGGTTACTATTCATCCTTTTGAAGATGGAAATGGAAGAACCGCCAGATTAATGTCAGGCTATATTCTTGATTATTATGGATATGGTTTTAATGGAATAGGTTCTCTGGAAGAATATTTTGCCTATGATCCAGATGAGTATTATGCATCACTGCAAATGGGGTTACCGGCGTTATATTATTCAGGAAGAGAAAACCCTCCTCATCCGGAAATTTGGATCAATTATTTTTTGCGGATGATGGAATTGTATTCTAAAAAGGTATATGAATTATCAAAAACATCCGAAAACGACGAGTTAGATGGAAGTCTATCTTATTTAAATGCAAAAGAAAAAGAATTCTTAGCATTTCTGTTAAAAAAGCGATTATATGAGTTTACACCAATTGAAGTCAGCAAAATGCTAGGTGTAACCAACAAAACGATTATTAATCGATGTGCAAAGCTAGTAAATAATGGTTTGTTAATTCCAATCATTGTAAAGACAAGAGTCCGATCTTATCGGTTAAGTGATTTTTCAAAGACAAATGCGAAAAAGATTTTGAAAAAAATATCGTAATAAAATATAAAATTTGCCAGTCAAAAACGCATGGACAAACCGTCTCGTATGCGTTATATTATTTATAGACAAGAAAATATCTTGTGCTTTCGATAGGAAGTTTAATTGAATACTGTTTACCATGATCGAACGTACGAAGCATGGTGGTCATATAACAGATGTCGATGGTAATATCAAGGCATTCCCCGATTATTAGCTGGAGCAAACAATCAGCTAACTTTCAGAGCTTTACAGAGCTTGACAGAGGGGGTATTCAGAATAACTCAAATTGAATCGGAAACAGTTTTATATAGTGTCCCATATGGGTTTACCTTACCTCAGATTGACAGAGAGTGACAATAGGTTGGAGCTCTCCTAAGCACTAGTTGAGGGTTCGATTCCCCCTGGGAACGTTCAATGTGCAACAATGATGATAAGTCATTGCTGCTTTTAATTTAGAATGTGTATTTGAGGAGTAGATCAATATGAATTTTGATGAATTCTTGAAGGAAAAAGAAAAAATTGAGAAATTATCAATAGAAGAACAAAAAAAATTCTATGAGCAACTGTCGAAAAATAAACATGATAAAACAGAGCTTTATGTGTATGCAAGTTTTTATTATGGACATTTGTTTTACCAGAATGGAAATTTTGGAAAAGTGATAGAAATCATGGAACCAATTGTAATGGATTATCAGAGTTATCCGTATACACCAAAAATATTGTCATGTTTTAATTTGATAGGTGTAGCAGCACATTGTGAAGCAGAATACAGTATTTCACGCTTTTTTTATAAGATTGCATTAAAGATTGCAAAGGAAAATAGTGCTAAGTTTTATTATGCGTTTGAGTATAATAATATTGCACTGACGTACATTGCGGAACAGAACTATACGGAAGCAATCAGAAATCTTGAATTTGCAGAAGATGTTTTGAAAGATTGCGATGAAGAGATGGGTGCATATATCTATATAAATAAATCCATCTCACTTCAGAAGTTAAACCGATTGACAGAGGCACTGCAGGCATATGAAATTGGTATCAATCAATATCATGCGGATAAAATTGTCCCGGATGATGCGATTCGTTGTGCGGCAACTCTTTATTACAGATTGGGAAAAATGGACAAGTATAAAGAGTATAAGCAACAAATTCTTTTGAAAATAAGAGACATGCATGCTGCTGAATTTATGGATGCATGTAAAGAACTGTTTGAATGTGGAATGGATTCGGATGATGATGAACTCATGACCACTATTTTGCGTTCGATGGATTGGTATATAGAAAAATATACGAATGAAATTAAGGTAGGGCTTGTTTTTTCCGAATTGAAATATGAGTATGCTGTTAAAAAATCAGATAAAGATGCGGTGTTGGATGCTTTAGAGAAAAAGAATGATTATAAAGACCGTATAATTAAGCATTCTATAGAAAAAAGACTGAAATCCTTAGAGCAGCATATAGAAATCAATTCACAAATTTCTGACCTGGAGCTGGATGCATTAACCGGATTTAGAAATCGTAAGGCATATTATAAAGATATTAATATGATCGAACAGGATACAAAGATGAATATGCGTCCCGTAGGAATCGTATTTGCTGATGTGAATGGTTTGAAAAAAATAAATGACAGTTTAGGACATGAAGCGGGAGATAAGTTAATTGCATCTGTTGCAAATACAATAACCGAGATTTTTCCTGAAGCAAGGCGGTATCGCTTCGGAGGAGATGAATTTGTAATCTTATCTTTTGATAAAAATGAAGCTGCATTTAATGAAAAACGCAAAAGGCTTGAGGCGTCATGGAAAGACGGATATTCAGCTTCGATCGGAACGATTTGGAAAGAGCATGCAATAGATTTTGAAAAAAGTGTTGCTGCTGCAGATGAAATGATGTATATGGATAAGAGCAGCTATTACGAAAAGAAAAGGCATGATCGGAGGTCATATACCTATATAGATACGGAAGAGTCTTTGAAAAAGGTAGAAACGGTTGCAGAACTTTTGCCAGGAGGCTTTTTTGTATATCATGCAGATGAAGAGGAGCAAATCATTACTTTTAACCGGGAGCTATTACGGATTTTTAAGTGCCAAAATAAAGAGGAATTTATAGAACTTACAGGAAATTCCTTTAAAGGTATGGTCCATCCTGATGACCTGAAAATAGTAGAGTGTGATATTTCAAGTCAGATTACGCAGGAAAAGGACATAGACCGGGTGCAATATAGAATAGTGTGTAAGGATGGAACGGTGAAAACCGTTTTGGATTATGGTCGTTTTGTTCATACAGAAATGTATGGGGATGTATATTATGTATTTATAGATGATATATCTATTAAGTAAACCATTAACCAAAAGTTTAAACTGCGTAAACAAAGCGAGACTTCATAAGAGATCTCATTTTGTTTATACAAGATTTCAGACTTCTGCTCATCTTTATACAATCTTAATTTCAAAACAAACTTACTTACGCCCATTTAATACAAATAAAGATAGAATAAAGGAAATATAAAAAAGAAATTAAGATTATGGGGATATAGTTATGCAACAGACAAACAGATCAAGACATCGACATATAACATCATTTCAAGTGATTAGTTTAGGGTTTTTATCCGTGATTCTCTTAGGCAGTCTGCTTTTGATGCTGCCGATTGCTACAAAAAGCGGTCAGTGTACCTCCTTTTTGGATGCTTTGTTTACCGCAACTTCTGCGGTTTGTGTGACGGGACTGGTTATTAATGATACGGCAACCTACTGGTCTTTATTTGGTCAAGGAGTTATTTTACTGCTGATTCAAATCGGAGGTATGGGAATTATTACGATTGCTATTGCGATTTCTGTTGTTTCCGGACGCAAAATCGGGTTGATGCAGCGAAGTACCATGCAAGAGGCAATTTCGGCTCCAACGGTGGGTGGTATTGTGCGGAGAACGCAATTTATTATTCGGACTACTATTCTTATCGAAATCATTGGTGCGGTTCTTTTAGCCCCTGTTTTTTGCAGGGACTTTGGGTTTTGGAAAGGAATATGGTATTCATTGTTCCATTCTATTTCTGCTTTTTGCAATGCAGGATTTGATCTGATCGGTATAAGAAGCCCTTTTTCCTCGTTGACATCTTACTCTGTACAGCCGATTGTAAATCTTGTGATTATGGTGCTGATTGTTGCAGGAGGTATTGGATTCCTTACCTGGGAGGATATAAAGAATCATAAATGGCATTTCAAAAAATACCGAATGCAAAGCAAGGTAATTTTTATGGTAACAGGACTATTGATATTCTTACCGGCTCTTTACTTTTTTTGCTTTGAGTTTTCAAATTTGCCTCTTACAGAAAGAGTATGGGTTTCTTTGTTTCAATCCGTTACGCCGAGAACAGCAGGATTCAATACGGCAGATTTGACTTTACTCAGTGAAGTTGGGCAAATGCTTATCATTATGCTGATGCTCATCGGTGGCTCGCCCGGTTCCACTGCAGGTGGTATGAAAACGACAACTCTTGCAGTTCTCGTTTCATCGGCATTATCTGTATTTAGAAAAAAGGAACACACCCATTTTTTCGGCAGACAAATTCCGGATGGCACTATCAGAAATGCAGCTACGATTTTTTTGATGTATATCGTTTTATTCCTTGTCGGAGGAATGGTAATTAGCAGAACAGAAGATATTCCACTTATGACCGCTTTGTTTGAGACGGCGTCGGCAATCGGGACGGTAGGGTTATCGCTGGGAATAACTCCTGAGCTGGGGCTTGTTTCCCATATAATCTTGATTTGCCTGATGTTTTTTGGCAGAGTGGGAGGATTGACCTTGATTTTTGCCACCATTTCTGAAAAAAAGCCTAACGGTTCAAAATATCCTCAGGAAAATATCACAGTAGGTTAAAGGAGAATGAAAAATGAAATCAATATTACTTATCGGTCTGGGAAGATTCGGACGGCATATTGCTATAAAATTAGATGAATTGCACCATCAGGTGATGGCGGTAGATAAAGAAGATACTCGAGTTAATGCTGTACTTCCTTTTGTAACTAACGCTCAGATTGGGGATGCGACTAATGAGGATTTTTTAAGTTCGCTTGGTGTTGGAAATTTTGATGTTTGTATTGTGGCTATCGGAGATAACTTTCAGAATTCATTGGAAGTAACGTCCCTTTTGAAGGAACTCGGTGCAAGAATGGTGGTGTCTCGTGCCGCTCGTGATGTTCATGCAAAATTTCTTTTACGAAACGGCGCAGATGAAATTGTTTATCCCGAAAGGCAGCTTGCCGATTGGGTTGCGATCCGTTATAGTGCTGATCATATTTTCGATTACATAGAACTAGATGAAGAACATGCAATCTTTGAAATATCTATACCGGAAGAATGGATAGGAAAAACAATCGGTCAGTTGGATATACGAAAAAAATATGACATCAATATTATGGCGCTGAAAACAAATGATATTATGAATTTGAAAATAAGTTCCGATACGCAGTTGTTAAAGGACAGTACCATGCTTGTTCTTGGGGAGACGAAACATATTCAAAAATGTTTTCATATTTGATTTTTGAAAGAAGTTGGTGATATGAAAGACTTTGTTTTACTTATAGTGGTATTGGCAGCATTTATTTATGGTTATTTTCTTATGGAAAAGCTGGATAAATTTCTCAAGGAAAATCAATCCCAAAAACTTATTTCAGATTCTAATCTCAGGATTGGATTTGAAACACCTGCAATCATAGATTCTATTGCAGATCTATTAGAACAATTTTCAAGCGAATACCCAGACTATGAGCTGAACCTGTTCTACGGTTCTGTAAGTGAAATAATAAATGGGCTGGAAAATAATAAACTTGATTTTGGCTTTATCATAGAAAATTCCAACGATATTTTGAAAGATGAGTATTGTTCCTTATCCCTTCAAATAAAGCAAAACGTCATTACGCCAGGATCTATAGACATTGCGGTACATCCAATCAACACGATTGAGAAACCAGTGAGAGTGATATGGAAAAATGACATTAATTGTATGAAGGGTGTATTTGTAGAAAAATTGCATGATTTTTCGAAGCGTTTTCTGTTTTCGGCTACATGACCGAATGGAAAAAAAGAAGAAAAGGTGGTATAATTTTTTATATATTGTTTTTGTACAGGAAGGTGACCGTATGGGCGAAAGCAGACAAAATCCGGAACAGTTGCTAAAGTCAATCCAAACCGATGAAGAAAACCGGAATAAAGGGCATTTGAAAATCTTTTTCGGATATGCGGCTGGTGTGGGTAAAACCTACGCCATGTTAGAAGCAGCTCATATGGCAAAACAGCAGGGAATTGACGTGGTAGCCGGTTATGTAGAACCCCACGCATGTCCCAAAACAGCAGCTCTTTTGAATGGCTTAGAAGTTCTTCCTACAAGAGAAATTTTTTATAATGGTATGATACTGGACGAATTCGACATTGGCATGGCGTTGAAAAGAAAACCACAGCTTATCCTTGTAGATGAACTTGCGCATACGAATGCCGAAGGATGCCGTCATGCAAAACGGTATCAGGACATTAAGGAACTTTTGAATGCAGGGATTGATGTCTATACGACTGTCAATGTTCAGCATATTGAAAGCCTTTGTGATACAGTTGCATCCATTACGGAAATTGTTGTACGGGAACGCATCCCGGATTCTATTTTTGATAATGCAGATCAGGTTGAATTAATAGATATTGAACCACAGGATTTGATCAACCGTTTGAATACAGGAAATGTATACAGACAGACACAGACAAAACAGGCAGTAGAAAATTTTTTTACAATAGAAAATTTGACAGCTCTCCGGGAGATTTCACTGCGGCGATGTGCGGACCGGGTGAATATCCTCACAGAAAATACCCGCATAAAAAATCATGGAGATTATCACACAGGCGAACATATTCTTGTATGTCTATCTTCTTCTCCATCCAATGCGAAAATTATCCGTACCGCCGCAAAAATGGCTTCTGCTTTTAAAGGGGAGTTTACGGCTCTATTTGTAGAAACCCCAGATTTTTCGGTGATGAGCGAGGAAAATGTAAAACGCCTGCGTTCAAATATTCGTCTTGCTGAGCAGCTTGGGGCAAAAATAGAAACAGTTTACGGAGAAGATGTTCCGTTTCAGATTGCGGAATTTACTCGTTTGTCCGGTGTGTCAAAGATTGTGATCGGACGTAGTTCTGCTACAAAACGGCATTTGCTCAGCAAACCGACCCTGACAGAAAAATTGATTGATTATGCCCCTAACCTGGATGTGCATATTATTCCGGATACGGTTTCTAATGCGGCAGTGTATCAGTCAAGAGGGGGCAGGAAAAAGAACCATATCGTATTCTCTGTCACTGATACATTAAAATCTACTGCGATTCTGATTTTATCCAGTTTAGTCGGAATGATTTTCCAGAAATTTGGATTTGACGAAGCAAATATCATTACTGTTTTTATTTTAGGTGTTCTTGTCACCGCTGTCATCACGAAACATCAGATATACAGCCTAATTTTTTCGATTGTAAGTGTTTTGGTCTTTAATTTCCTGTTTACGGAACCTCAATTTACCTTGCAGGCGTATGATCAGGGTTATCCTGTTACCTTTATTATCATGTTGTTGTTGGCATTTTTAACCGGTTCTCTTGCTATACGGATTAAAAACCAAGCAAAACAGGCGGCACAATCTGCTTACCGTACCAAAGTGTTATTTGATACAAACCAGCTATTGCGACAGGCAAAAGATAAAAATGAAATTGTATCTGCAACTTCAAATCAGCTCATTAAACTCTTGAGAAAAGATATCGTTTTTTATTTAGCTGATGGAGAAGTGTTGGATACGCCGCATATTTTTTCTGTAACTGAAGAAAATTTGGAATCGTGTATTTCCGAAAATGAAAAGGCCGTTGCCGGCTGGGTATTGAAAAACAATAAACGTGCCGGAGCTACAACAGGAACGCTTTCCAATGCAAAATGCCTGTACCTTGCTGTTCGCAGCAGCAGTATGGTATATGGAGTTATTGGAATCGTGATGGGGGAAATACCTCTTGATCCATTTGAAAACAGTATTCTACTATCCATTCTCGGAGAATGTGCCCTGGCTTTGGAAAATGAGAAAAATGCCCGTGAGAAACAGGAGGCGGCCATACTTGCAAAAAATGAACAGTTGCGAGCGAACCTGCTGCGTGCTATTTCACATGATTTGAGGACACCGCTGACATCCATTTCCGGTAATGCCAGCAATCTTTTGTCCAACGGCGATTTCTTTGATAATGATACAAAAAAGCAGCTGTACATGGATATTTATGATGATTCCATGTGGCTGATTAACCTTGTAGAAAACTTGCTGGCTGTAACCCGGATTGAAGAAGGACGGTTGAATCTCCGTATAACGGAAGATTTGATGGATGACGTGATCACAGAAGCGTTACATCATATTAACCGAAAGAGTGAAGAACATCATATTTCCGTTGAAAGCAAAGAAGAATTTCTTCTTGCAAAAATGGATGCAAAGCTTATTGTTCAGGTAATCATCAATATTGTTGATAATGCTATCAAATATACACCTAAAAACTCTCATATTGTTATTCGGACAGAAAAGCGGGGAAAACAAGCAATCGTATCTATATCGGATGACGGAAACGGAATTGCTGACGAAATAAAGCCACGGATATTCGACATGTTCTATAGCGGTGCAAATCAAATTGCAGACAGCCGCCGAAGTTTAGGACTCGGATTATCTTTGTGCAAGTCCATTATTAACGCCCACGGCGGAGAACTTACTGTTTCAGATAATCTACCGCACGGAACAGTATTTACATTTACATTACCGGCAGGGGAGGTCAAAGTATATGAATAAGTCACTAATATTAGTTGTAGAAGATGACAAATCTGTCAGAAATTTAATTACAACAACCTTAAAAACGCACGAATACCGATATCTGACGGCACCCGATGGTCAATCGGCAATTTTAGAAACATCTTCACACAATCCTGACATTGTTTTACTTGATTTAGGACTTCCTGATATAGACGGTGTTGAGATTATTAAAAAAATCCGTACTTGGTCAAACATGCCAATTATCGTAATCAGTGCTCGCAGTGAAGATACCGATAAAATTGATGCGTTGGATGCTGGCGCAGATGATTATTTAACAAAGCCATTTTCTGTTGAGGAACTGCTTGCCAGACTACGAGTCACGCAAAGAAGGTTATCGATGATGCAAAAAGTATCCCCTGCCGAAGCGGTTGTTTTTGTAAACGGAAAACTTCGTGTAGATTATGCTGCAGGTTGTGCTTATTTGAATGAAGAAGAGTTGCATTTAACACCTATTGAATATAAGTTGCTTTGCCTGTTGACAAGAAATATAGGAAAAGTTCTGACCCATACTTTCCTTACGCAAAGCATTTGGGGAAGTAGTTGGGATAATGATATTGCTTCCCTTCGTGTGTTTATGGCAACACTTCGTAAAAAAATCGAGAAAGAACCGAACTCTCCACAATATATCCAAACACACATTGGCGTGGGGTATCGGATGCTGAAAGTTGATTGAACTTCACAACACCATAGTTAAAGTTGGAATATAAGCTGTAGATCTGTATAAGAGACCCGTACGCACGGTTCAATGGGAGGGGCGAGAAAATATATTCTTCCTCTTCCTGTTAAATAACTAGACACAGACGGCAACTTTTAAATTTCCTCTAAGAGCGAGCTATTTAAGTATCGATAAGTTCATTTATATAAGCTAATAGGTAAAATTTAATAGAATAACACGTAAAAAAGCACTGAAATCGTTTGCTGATCACGATTTATAGTGCTTTTTCTTTGACTACAAAGGAAAATACAACGAATTTAAGTTTCGCGCAGTTTTGCATTTGCAGATCGCCATTTCCTTTTAGGTTCATGTTTCCCACAATCGTCGCAGGTCTGTGGCCAGTTAATTTTCCACTCAAAATATTCATCTCTGGTAATCTCACCAGATTTCAGTTCTTCTTTTCTTAGAACCCATTCTTTCATGAATTCATTCAGAACCCCATAATTAAACCACATACCGACAGGCGGATGAGCTGGCCAGTTATCAGAATCAGCTCATATTCTCGCTCTTCATACAGACTATCAAAATAGATGATGTTATGCTCCCTTCCATACTCTTCGTCTGCATAGAGCTTCAGATTTCCAAACATTTCCCCGGATTTCATGGTATGCCCGTGTATGATCAGATTAGTTGAGGGTGCTGTCCCATTTGCGTAATCACAGTCTTTTGTACCTGTTCCGGTTGAGGAGTCCGTATCCAGAATAAGACTTCCATTCTGATTGGGTTCTCCGTAATAATCAAGCCGTAGATAATAGCATTCATCTTCCATCGTCTGCATAACAGGGTAATCAATGCTCGTACCATCAATCGAAAGCCAACCAATTAAATCAGGATTGACCTCATACAGTTCCTTGTATTTAGGTAAGATACCCGGTGCCTTGTTACATTCTTTTTCAGTCGGAAAGTCTTTATAAATATCTGCTAAAAATGCAGCTATTCCTGCTACGGGAAGTCCTGTTGTGTTTTCTTTGAAGAAAAGACGGACATACATGCCCGCCTTCTCCATGG
>ERZ826016.2516-NODE-2516-length-14259-cov-2.906787_pt1 | contig 14259 bp, 18 predicted proteins | sample MGYA00519872_ERZ826016 | MGnify/ENA primary metagenome ERZ826016 (study PRJEB31778, sample SAMEA3449218) | human gut metagenome | biome: human gut; feature: human-associated habitat; material: faeces | place: United Kingdom | collected 2010/2012 ... | reverse complement strand
GGAAAGAAACGGATGGCTGCCGGAGATTTTCTGCGTGGCATGCAGATGAAAGCGGGCGACCTGCTTGGCTGTGAAGAGTAATGGAGAAAATTTGTGAGAGATTATATATTTGATATCGTCTATGGAACATTGGAAGAAAAAAAGCATAGCGATGAATTGTTTCATGAGATCTGCCGGAAAGAAACCATGCATATGGCGAGGGACCGGCATTTCGTACAGAGAGAAGCATTGGGAACCATTGAACGGGCAATCGAGCTGGATGAATATCTGGGAGCGGTTTCCCATACGCCGGTAGCCAAGATGGATCCGGTCATCCGCACGATTCTGCGGATGGGAACTTATGAGTTGTTTTATATGGATAAGGTGCCGGATGCCGCCGCTTGCAATGAGATGGTTTTATTAACAAAAAGGAAGAAACTGGAAAAATATTCCGGGTTTGTCAATGGCGTGTTACGCAATCTGGCGCGAAAAGACAAAGAAAAACTGCGCGAAGAGATTGCGGCGAAAAAGCGGGATATTGCAGACAAATATTCGTTTTTGTACGCGGTGCCAAAAGAACTTTGTACTCTCTTATTAACCCAGTATGGAAAAAAGAGTACGAAGAAGATGCTGGCAGCATTTCAGGGGCCAAAACCGGTCTGTATCCGGGTACATACGAAAAATGCGTCGTCGGAAGAAGTAAGGAAAGAATTGGAAGAGGCAGGCATCGAAGTAAATGAGCTGCCGCATTTGAATGAGGGGTTCTGCCTTACACATGTCGAAAATGTGGAAACTCTTCCGGGATTTTCCGAAGGACATTTTACCGTACAGGATGAAAGTTCGATGCTTCCGGGAGTGATCTCCGGTATAAAGCCGGGAGACCGGGTACTTGATGTGTGCGCCAGCCCCGGGGGAAAGACATTTCATGCCGCTGATCTTTTGAAAGGGAAAGGACATATCTGTGCGAGAGATGTGTCCGAAAAGAAACTGATACGGATCCGGGAAAATGCAGTCAGACTGCACGAACCGGAAGTGGAGATAAAAGTCTGGGATGCCAGAAAAGAAGATCCGGAATGGAAAGAAATGGCAGATGTTATACTGGCGGATGTTCCGTGTTCCGGGATCGGAGTGATCGGGAAAAAGCCGGAGATACGCTATGATGCCGTTTCCCATATCGAAGAGCTTGTGCCGATTCAGAGAGAGATTCTGAACGGGATTCTGCCGGCATTGAAGCCGGGAGGTACATTGATCTACAGCACATGTACCGTCAGTCCGCAGGAAAATGAGGAAAATGTTGCCTATCTCGAAGAACATTTTCCGCTGAAACGAGAGAGTCTGGATGAATTTCTTCCGGAATCGCTTCGGAACAAGATGACAAAAGAGGGAATGCTTCAGATCCTGCCGGGTGTCAATGGCAGCGACGGTTTTTTTGTGGCACGACTCGTAAAGGAGAAATAGATGGAAAAGAAGGATTTGCGAAGTCTTACAATCGAAGAAATGACAGAACTTGCCGAAAGTATGGGGCAAAAGACGTTCCGCGGAAAACAGTTATTTGAATGGATCCATAAAAAACAGGTTGAAAATTTGGAAGAAATATCCAATCTTCCGAAAGCATTTTTGGAGCCATTGCAGGAAAACTACATGGTTTCCGGTGTGGCACTTGTGAAAAAACAGATGTCAAAAGCCGGAGATACGGCAAAATACCTGTTTTCCCTAGCCGATGGCAATCTGATCGAGAGTGTGTGGATGAAATATCATCATGGCAACAGCGTGTGTATTTCTTCTCAGGTTGGATGCCGGATGGGATGTACTTTTTGTGCTTCCACGTTGACCGGGCTTACAAGAAGCCTGACTGCCGGCGAGATGCTTTCGCAGATTTATGAGATTCAGAAGGAGACCGGTGAGCGCGTATCCAATGTTATCGTTATGGGAATGGGCGAACCGCTTGATAATTATGACAATCTGATCCGATTTGTGAAACTGCTGTCGCATCCACAGGGGATTCAGATCAGTCAGAGAAGCATCACGGTGTCTACCTGTGGATTGGTCGACCGCATCCGTGATCTGATGAAAGAAAAATTACAGATCACATTGGCAATCAGTCTTCATGCACCGAATGACGAAATTCGACAAAAAACGATGCCAATCGCAAAAAAATATTCCATCGAAGAAATTTTTTCTGTCTGTCGTGAATATGTTGACTATACAGGTCGCAGAGTGACCTTTGAATATAGTATGATCGATGGTGTGAATGACGGAAAAGCCCATGCTTTGGAGCTTGCGAGAAGATGTAAAGGCTTGAACTGCCACATCAATCTCATTCCGCTCAACGAAGTAAAAGAGAGAAAATGCCACCGTTCGAAAGAAGAAAACATTAGAGATTTTAAATTAGTACTTGAAGAAAATCGAATAAATGTTACAATAAGAAGAGAGATGGGGAGCGATATAGATGCTGCCTGCGGTCAGTTACGTAATCAATTTATGAACCGGCCCACTTCTGAATAAGGAGGTTAGACTGTGCAAACATTTTCGTTAACAGATACGGGACGCATGAGAACTGCCAACCAGGACTACGTTTTCTGTCAGGATACGGAGATTGGAAGTTTCCCAAATCTGTTTATTGTGGCCGATGGTATGGGAGGTCATAATGCAGGTGATACCGCTTCACGAATGTGTGTGGAGGAAATTGTATCGCAGATACAAAAGAGTACAAAGATCACCCCGATCGGGATCTTTGAGCAAGCTGTAGCAGCGGCGAATGAGAAAGTATATCAGGCGTCAAAAGAAGATCCGTCTTTATATGGTATGGGAACGACGGTAGTTGCAGCGATGGTATTGGGAAAAACAGTTTATGTTGTCAATGTTGGAGATTCAAGATTGTATGTATGTAAAGAATCTTTGACACAGGTGACTGTAGACCACTCTCTGGTAGAAGAGATGGTGCAGTCCGGAAAACTACAAAAAGAAGAGATGCGTACGCATCCAAATAAGAATATTATCACACGGGCTCTTGGAACCAATCCGGAGGTCAAGGCAGACTGCTTTGAAATCGAAGTGGAAGAAGGGGACGTGCTTTTGTTGTGCTCCGACGGATTATCGAATATGATGGAAGATAAGACGATAGAAGCAATCATAAAGAAGAATCCGGAAGATATGGAACAGGCGGCGAGACAGCTGGTTGACGAGGCAAATAAGGCCGGCGGAAAAGATAACATCAGTGTCGTGCTTGTGAGAATTTAGAAGAGAGAATGGAGGCGTTATTTTGGTAAGTATAGGAACCATTATTGGTGATCGTTATGAAATACTTGAAAAAGTTGGCAGTGGTGGTATGGCTGATGTATTCCGTGCAAAATGCCACCGGTTAAACCGTTATGTTGCCATTAAGATATTAAAACAGGATTATAGTGAAGATACAAAATTTGTGACAAAATTCCGTGGAGAGGCACAGGCCATCGCCGGCATCTCTCATCCAAACATTGTAGGGATCTATGATGTCGGAGAAGAAAACGGTATGTATTATATCGTTATGGAACTTGTCGATGGAATCACATTGAAAAAATATATTGAAGAAAAGGGCAAATTGTCCGTAAAAGAGGCAGTAGGGATCGCACTTCAGATCGCCAACGGTCTGGAAGCAGCCCACAGCAATCATATCATTCACCGTGACATCAAACCGCAGAATATTCTGATCGCGCGAGACGGAACGGCGAAAGTGACAGATTTTGGAATTGCCAAGGCAGCAAGTTCCAATACGATCACAGCCAATGCGATGGGATCGGTGCATTATATTTCACCGGAACAGGCAAGAGGTGGTTACAGCGATGAAAAGAGTGATATTTATTCTCTCGGTGTGACGATGTATGAGATGCTCAGCGGAACTCTCCCATTCAATGGAGAAAGCGCCGTAGCGATCGCACTGGCACACATTCAGGAAGAAGCTGTGCCTCTGGCTGCATTGGATGCGACGATTCCAAAGGGAATCAGCAACATTGTAAATAAATGTATGCAGAAGAAGACGGAACTCCGTTACAGCTGTGTGGCAGATCTGATTGCAGATTTAAAAATGTTTCTGCAGGATCCGTCAGGAGATTACGGAGTGATCGGAAATCTTTATAAAAATGACGGAACGATATTTATGTCAAAAGATGATGTCAATACGCTCCGCGATGCTTCCCGTAAAGGAATGGGACCGGTTGAGCAGAAACCGGAGCCGCAGGAACCGGAAGAGCCGGAAGAACCGGAGAGCAATTCGGATGTCGATCCGAAACTGGAAAAAGCACTGGTATTTGGAAGTATCGGAGTAGCGATCATCATCGGACTTGTTATATTGTATATGGTTGGACGCGTCCTCGGTTTCTGGGGAAGTGCAAAACCAGAAAGTAATTCCGGCAGCTCATCCACTACCGCCAGTGAAACGGCAAAACCGGGTTCTAATACATCCGGTGATGAGATTACACTGGAAGATTATGCAAATAAGATTAAAGATTATGTTGAGACGGATTTGTCAAATTATGACATTACTTGTACCGTAACCGAAGAAGCTTCGGATGAAATTGAAAAAGGCTATGTCATCCGGACCAGTCCGGCAGCCGGTTCTACCGTGGCAAAAGGCGGTAAAGTAGAATTGATCGTCAGCAGCGGGGTAGAGCAGGTTTCCATCCCGGATACGACAGGCGATACGATTACAGATGCGTACCAGACGTTGAATGACAAAGGCTTTAAAGTAAAACAGGGTGAAGATGTTTACAGCTCCCAGGCAATCGGCAAAGTAGCTTATACGAAGCCGGCAGCCGGCAAAAAAGTAGATAAAGGTGCTACAATTACCATTTATCCAAGTAAGGGAGAAGAAACAAAATATGTAAAAGTGCCAAACCTTCTCGGTATGACAAGAAGTCAGGCAAAGAGTGCCCTTGAAAAAGCAGGCTTGAAATACGGTTCTGAGACAAAGAGCTATTCCAGCACGCAGAAAAACCGTGTTTGTGTCCAGAGCGTATCAAGCGGAAATGAGGTAGAAGAAGGAAGTACCGTTGATGTTACACTGAGCCTTGGACCGGAAAAAACGTACACATATGAAGGAAGCGTTACGATCACCAATCCGTTTGAATATGAGACAGACAGCGGAATAATCAAAGTTATTCTGAAGCAGGATGGAAATACAACGACGGTTCGTGAAGAACAGAAAACGTATTATGATTTCCCTTGGACATTGGATGGAATCAAAGGAAGCAGTGCAAATCAGGGAGAAATTACAGTTTACCGCGATGGACAGCAGGTTGCGACATACAATGTAACCTTTAAGAGGGTTTCAGATTAATGGAATTGACAGGAAAGATCATTAAGGGAATCGCCGGGTTTTACTATGTAAACTGTGAGGATGATGGTACTTTGCATACTTACGAATGTAAAGCCAAAGGCGGTTTCCGTAAAGATAAGATTAAGCCGCTTGTCGGGGATAATGTGCGGATTCAGGTTGTTTCAAAAGAGGAAAAAATTGGGAATATCAAAGAAGTTTTACCTCGGAAGAATCATTTGATACGGCCGGAAGTGGCAAATGTAGATCAGGCAGTTGTGTTATTTGCCATGGCTGACCCGATGCCAAATCTCAATCTGCTGGACCGTTTTTTGGTTATGATGGAACGACAGGGAGTCGAGACGGTGATCTGTTTTAATAAATCGGATATTGTGTCGGAAGAAGAGGCAGTTCGGCTGATGGGGATCTATGAAAAATGTGTCAATCAGGTGCTTTCCATCAGCACAAAGGAAAAGATCGGATTGTCTGATCTGCAAAAACTTCTGGAGGGAAAGACGACGGTATTAGCCGGACCTTCCGGTGTGGGAAAGTCAAGCACGCTCAATGAACTGTATCCGAAAGCAAAGATGGAAACCGGTTCGGTAAGTGAAAAAATCGGACGAGGACGGCATACAACGAGACATTCCGAATTGTTCTGTATCAATGCCTCCACGTACCTGTTTGATACACCGGGATTTAGTTCATTGAAGATTCCGGATATTACGAAAGAAGAATTAAAAGATTATTTTTCGGAATTTCATCCGTATGAGGGGCAATGCAGGTTTTTGGGGTGTACCCATACGCATGAACCGGATTGCAAAGTAAAAGAAGCATTGGAGAACGGGCAGATCAATTCGGTTCGTTATGAAAATTATCTTCAGATGTATGAGGAATTAAAAGAATGGGAAAAGAGAAAATACAACTAATGAAAATGGGGGAAGATTATGAATTATAAGTTATCAACTTCGATTTTGGCAGCTGATGTCGCGAGACTTGGAGAAGAACTCGACACCGTGATCAAAGCGGGAGCAGATTATATCCATATTGATATCATGGATGGAATGTTTGTAAATAATATTTCGTTTGGAATCCCCGTGATTGAAGGCATCCGTGGATGTACGGATACTTTTTTTGATGTGCATCTTATGGTGCAGGAACCGATTCGTTATGTGCGCGAGTTTGCCTATGCGGGATCCGATGGAATTACGGTACATGCTGAAGCCTGCGACAATCTGGAAGCGACGATTGATGAAATTATTAAAGCAGGGAAAAAGCCGGCAGTAGCAATTAAGCCGATGACAGATATTGATGGAATTTTACATATTCTTCCAAAAATATATATGGTTCTTATCATGACGGTAGAGCCTGGATATGGAGGACAGAAAATACGTAAGGATACCTTTGATAAGATTCGTCGTCTCCGCACCTACATTGATGAAAATAAATTGGATGTGGATATCGAAGTAGATGGTGGCGTGGATCTCAATAATATTTACGAAGTTATGGATGCCGGAGCCAATGTGATCGTAGCGGGAACCAAAGTGTTCCACGGCGATGTGGTGAAAAATGTACAGGCATTCCGGAAAGCAATGGAGTATGAAGAAAAAATAAGATAGTTTAACCGATAGGGGAGTGTTTGGTTAATAATCATATCGGGAACTATATTACTACGCGCTTGTTTCTGTTTCAGCTGCATGTATTTTGAACCGGCACTGATCCTGCGAACAAGCGTTTTTTATTATATCATTATGTTGCTTTTAATTGATACCGAAATTTTGTGTGAGAAGATACAAAAATATCTGTCGGAGGGTAAAATTGTAAAATGAGAAAGAACAGTTACAAATTTTTTCAAAACAAAGAATGTGAATATTTTCCCTGTCATAAGGTGGAATGTGTCGATAATTTTAACTGCCTGTTTTGTTACTGTCCGCTTTATCTGCAGAAGAACTGTATCGGGACACCGTCTTATTTTCTGGACCCGAAAGGACAGAAGATAAAAGATTGCAGTCAGTGTACTGTGGTACACCAGCCGGAGATGTACGAAAAGGTGTTAGAGCGGTTAGGCCAAAAAGAAGAAATATTATCGGTAAATATCGGGAATCTCCGCGAGGATATCTGGGAGCGGATGGCTCAGATTGCGTCGTGGAATAAGATGGATAAGGAAATGTACCGCGAACACAGAGCAAAGGCAATTCATAATATTGCAACGGTTTTGGAACAATATAAGTATCTGTACCGCGTGCCGGTGTTATTGCAGCCATTTTCTGCAGAATGTGTTCAGGATGGATATTTTGAATTTGGTGGACAGAAGATTCCCTGCCGGGTGCTTACAAAGATTGACCGAAGTCAGGTAGAGGGCGGCTATCTTTATACTTTTCATGCGCCGGACCGGAAAGTGGCAGAAGATGATGCTCTCCTGAAACAGTATTATTTTGAGATTTTTCAGATCGCCTGTCTTGACGTGATACGCGACTGGCTGCAGGGGTATCTTGGCAGAAAACATAGTGTGATGGAAGAGAGGTATTGCAGTCCGGCATTTGGACCGGGATTTTATGGCATGGAGATGGAAATGACGGAAACGCTTTTGGCGTTGATGAATGCCGAAAAAGCAGGCGTTTCATATGAAAATGGATCGATGCAGCCGGCGATGAGTGTGGTGGGCATCTATCTTGTGAGCAAAGAAGATGTGCTTCCGGTCTGCTGGGACTGTGAAGACTGTATCGGGCAGAAGAGTGGGTGCGAATTTTGCGGAAATTATACCCGATAAGGTATAGAAATCTTCGGTATTTGGAAATGTGTATACGGTCGATGTAACTGGTTCGACAAACCGCGAATTGTTTGCTCCTCCTAACGGTGATATGATGAATATATTACAGAACAATACGCAGAGCCTTACCGATCCGCAGCTGAAAACCTTAATGCGTCAAGTGGCAGAAAAGTAAGGCGTGGCACCTTTGTTCTTTATGGACAAAGATGAGTAAATATGATATAATGAAGCATGCTGATGCATGCGCAGGTCATCAAGCTTCGCTGGGTGACATGAAATAATATAGAGACTTGAAAATAAAGGCTTAGGTAAGAAAGGAAAGATAGAAAATGAAACTCGGAATCGTTGGACTTCCCAACGTGGGAAAAAGTACGTTATTTAATTCATTGACAAAGGCAGGAGCGGAATCGGCAAACTATCCGTTTTGTACGATTGATCCGAATGTAGGTGTCGTACAGGTGCCGGATGAGAGACTGGATGTGCTGGCAGAGATGAATCATTCTGCGAAAGTGGTGCCGGCTGTCATTGAATTTGTAGATATTGCAGGTTTGGTAAAAGGAGCTTCCAAAGGCGAAGGACTTGGCAACCAGTTTTTGTCAAATATCCGTGAGGTAGATGCTATCGTGCATGTGGTACGCTGTTTTGAAGATACCAATATCGTGCATGTAGATGGAAGCATTGATCCGCTTCGTGATATCGAGACGATCAATCTGGAATTGATCTTTTCGGATATTGAAATTCTGGAGCGCCGTCTGGCAAAAAGCATCAAGGCGGCAAGAGCCGATAAAAAGCTGGCAGCAGAAGTCGATATGCTGGAGCGGTTAAAAGCATTTTTGGAAGAAGGACATCTTGCGAAGAATTTTGAACTGCAGAACGAAGAGGAAGAAGAATGGTTTAAAGAGTACAATCTTCTTACGGCAAAACCGGTTATCTATGCGGCAAATGTTGCCGAAGACGATCTTGCAGATGATGGTGCCACAAACGAACATGTGGCGAAAGTCCGTCAGTTTGCCGCAGATGAAAACTCAGAAGTATTTGTGATCTGCGCGCAGATCGAGCAGGAGATTGCAGAACTGGATGACGAAGAAAAGAAGATGTTTTTGGAAGATCTTGGAATTGCAGAATCCGGATTGGAAAAACTGATCAAGGCTAGTTATAAACTGCTTGGACTTATCAGTTATATCACGAGTGGAGAGATGGAAACCAAAGCATGGACGATTACAAAAGGAACCAAAGCTCCACAGGCAGCCGGAAAGATACATACGGATTTCGAGCGCGGATTTATTCGTGCAGAAGTTGTCAGTTATGATCATTTGGTGGAAAATAATGGTTATAATGGAGCAAAAGAAAAAGGGCTTGTCCGTTCCGAAGGAAAAGAGTATGTCGTGCAGGACGGCGATGTCGTGCTGTTCCGTTTTAACGTATAATGAAGCAGGTAATCCCAGAAGATTCCTTGGAGTTTTCTGGGATTTGTAAGTATAGTGCGGAACAATATCCGCAGAAAGGATAGAGTATGAATTCAGCAGAAATTGCATTCCCTAATATAGGAATCTACATTCCGCATCTTCCGAAAGGAATTACCATCGGGGGATTTACGATCGCATTTTACGGAATGATCATTGCGGCAGGAATGTTGTCCGGACTTTGGCTTGCCTGTCATCAGGCGCAGAGAACCGGTCAGAAAAAAGAAGTATATACAGACTTTGCTATTTATGCCATCATTTTTTCCCTGATTGGTGCAAGACTGTATTATGTGGTATTCAGCTGGGAAAACTATAAGGATGATCTACTCCAGATCTTTAATACACGTGGCGGGGGAATGGCAATTTACGGAGCCGTGATCGCAGCAGTATTGACGGCAATTATTTATTGCAAGGTAAAAAAATACAATTTCTTTCTGCTTGCGGATACTGCGGTAGGAGGTCTTGTACTGGGACAGATCATTGGACGTTATGGAAACTTCTTTAACCGGGAGGCTTTTGGAGAATATACCAATAGTTTATTTGCCATGCGTTTGAGAGTGGATCAGGTAAATCCGGCAAATATCACGGAATTGATGAAAAGCCATATGACAACGGTGGATGGTGTGCAGTATATTCAGGTACACCCGACATTTTTGTACGAATCCCTTTGGAATATTCTCGTTCTCGTATTAATCCTTGTATTTACGACGAAGAAGAAATTCAATGGAGAGATATTTTTACTCTATCTCGTGGGTTATGCACTGGGACGTGTGTGGATCGAAGGACTCCGAACCGATCAGTTGCAGATCGGAAGTACTGGAATCGCGGTTTCTCAGGTGCTTTCTGGTGCTATTGTAATCGTGGGTGTTGTAGTCTGGATCTGCGTGAGAAGAAAGCTGGGGAAAAAGATATTGACCGTGTGAAATACAGAAATGTATGGAGATGTGTATTATGTAGTTATGAATGATATCACGGAAGAGGATTCATAAAATGAAAAAAAGTAAGCTGAAAATTGAAAAATTGATATTGCGGCTATCGTTCATGGGAAGTATTTTGTTTGTACTTTCCGAAGGAATCATGGCGTGGATCACACATTCGCACTCGCTCTTAACGGACTGTCTGTTTGATGCGGCAGATCTGGTTATGATCGGTCCCTACTCGTTCCGTTGCTTTATACGCCGGTAACGGAAAAACATCCCTATGGATATTCGCAGGTAGAGTCGTTGTTTCTGCTTGTGAAATACAGCGTATTATTGGCACTGACGTGTAATCTGCTGGTAGAAAATGTAAAACTGCTATTTCAGGGCGGACACGATGTCGATGCGGGAAGTATCGCGGTATTTGAATTTATCGTGTGCCTGGGATGTGCGGCAATGTATCTGCTTTTAAGCCATTATAGTAAAAAATACGAGTCCGATACGATTAAAGCAGAGTTGTATATGTGGAAACTCGACATTGTAAGCAGTATGGGAGTAGCGGCTGCCTTTGCTGTTCAGACGATATTGGTTCAGACACAATGGAAGTTTCTGGTTCCTTATATCGATCCGACGGTTGCCGTTATCATGGCATTGTTTTTGATCAAAGAGCCGGTCAAAGTCATTTTCCGAAGCATCCGAAATCTGGTGCTTTTTGCCCCTGAACAGGAAGTGTTTGATCAGATTTATGCCATTGTCAATAAACATATGCAGGAGTATCCGTATGAAGTGACTTTTTTAGATGTGATCCAGACCGGGCGAAAACTCTGGGTGGAAGTGTACATAGGAAATCAGACCGACGTCATTCATATCAGTATCCTGCATCGTGTAAGGGACGAAATAAAGCAGGAACTGCGGCATAAATACGATCAGGTGTACATAGAAATCATTCCAGATTAGAAAACTTTATGGGGATTTCGCAGGGATATGGGGTGTAACAAACGGGGATTTGCGTGGAAATTGTGTTTGCATAAACGGGGATTTGCGTAAACGGAGGTATAAATGAAAGCAATTACAATAAAACAGCCTTTTGCCTCATTGATTGCAGCAGGGCTGAAAGAATATGAGTTTAGAACTTGGAAAACAAAATACAGAGGAGAAATCCTTATCCACGCCGGCAAAGGGGTAGACAAAAAAGCAATGAAAAAATTTGAACATCTGAATTTGGAATATCCAAGCGGTTGTATTATTGCAAAAGTTACCCTGGCGGATTGTATAAAAGTGGACGATGAATTAAGAAAGAAATTAAGTGAAAGAAATGCTGAGATATATTCCAGCATTATCAAGCATACCGAATGGGAAGGGTATGGATTTAAACTGGAAAATATAGTAAAGACCGAGCCGATACCGGCAAAAGGTAAACTTAGTATCTGGGAATTTGAACTGTGAATGGAGGAACAGAAAATGAAAGTAAATGAGTACCAAAAACTGGCAATGACAACACTTAATCCAGCGCTGGATAAAAAGGATGTTTTGATCAATAGTGTTATGGGGTTGTGTGGAGAGTCCGGAGAGGCGATTGATATTGTAAAAAAATGGATGGCGCAGGGACATGAACTGGATAAAGAGCATTTGGTAAAGGAACTTGGCGATATTGCATGGTATCTGGCAGAAGCAGCTACCGCATTAGATATTTCACTTGAAGATGTTTTTCAGGGGAACATCGATAAATTGAAAAGCAGATATCCCGAGGGATTTGAGACGCAAAAGTCTTTGATACGGACAGAGGAAGATAAATAGGGAATTGCATAAAGAGGCAGATGGAATATATTTTGTGATGGAGGTACTCAATATGAATGGTAATGATATTGAACAAGCGGTTGAGATTTTAAAAGAAAAAATACCTTTAAACATGAAAAATCATGTAAAAAAAATAGTTATATATGGCTCATGTGCAAGGGGAGATTATACAGAGAATTCAGATATTGATGTTGCAATATTAACAGATTGTGACAGGCTCCAAGTGAAAAAGTATGATGATCTTTTGATGGATATAGTTACTGACATTGCGATGGAGACAAATATTATAGTTGAGTATACCTGTATTCCAGAAAATGAGTTTATGGAAAAAAAGGCATGGTATGCTTATTTTAAAAATATTGAAAAAGAGGGAAGGGTAATATATGGATAAAGAAACTTATGGAGTTTTGGCAAAGGTTCGCATAGAAAGAGCTGAGGAACTGGTTGAAGAAGCACAGGAATTATTAAAAAATGAACGGTATAAGTCAGCAAATAATAGAGCTTTTTACGCAATGGAAAAGACGATGAAAGCCTTGCTTGCGATGAAAGAAATTGATGCTGATTCACATAACGGATGTCTAAGGCAATTTAATGTACATTATATTAAAGATCAAATTGGAGGATTTAAAGCGGGAGATTATAAAAGGATTGCAAATGCTCAGAGAATAAGAAATAATTCTGATTATGATGATTTTTATATAGCTGATAAAAAAGAATGTCAAGAACAAGTGAAAATGGCAGTAGAATTTTTATATAAAGCTAAGGCATTTATAAATAATAGCAACTGAGAATTTGGGGGTCCGACGATGAGTTTTTTCAGAAAGAAAATAATACCTAAGCCATATGATAAAGAAAATAAAAAGCCGATGATAAAAGCAAGTATTTGTAATGGGGAGCAGGTTGCCGGTTTTAAGGATATTCGTACGGGAAAGTGGGAAGAAGTTATGTTGATCAAAACGCAGGCGGATCTTGCAAAATTTAAAGAAATGTATGGGATAGAAGGCGAGATACCAAAAGAGTATTAAGGGAAAATGCAAATTTTGGCAAAATGGAGGACACGGATGGGAAGAATTGTAGCAATAGCAAGTGGCGATTTATTATCTACAAGACCACTAAATAAATATGCAGTTAAATTAGCAAAGAAACAAAATCCAAATGTACTGTTTATCGGAACGGCAAGTCAGGACGCACAAGAATATCGGGATATATTTACCAAAGAATATAATAAACTGGGATGTGAAGTAAAGTGCCTTTGTCTCATGTCTGCGCCCGGTGAAGATACGATCGATCATTTGCTGCAGTGGGCAGATATTATTTATGTCGGGGGCGGTGACACCGTTTTTATGATGCAAATGTGGAAAAAGTATGGTGTAGACATAGTGATTCCCAATCTTTTTCAAAGGAAAGCGAATGGGAGTATTGCTGGGCGGATGGATTGGGCATCGTTCCGATGGCTTTTTGTCCTCATTATAACGAAGAAGGGCGGGGGTCGTTTGATGCCATGCTGCTCGAAAAAGATATAGTGGGACTGGCGATGGAAAACAATACTGCATTTGTCGAATCGGATGGCGAACGTTATTTTATTCGAAGCAGTAAGGAAGCGCAGGCATTTTTGATTCAGTATCAGGCGGAGGAAATGCAAAAAAGGAGTGGGGATTTTAAGCAGATTTAGAAAAAATGATTTTCCACCCTCCAACTGGCATTCAAAAATAAACCAAACTGGATATTTTCAAAGTGCCAGACATAGTGTATCATTCAAAATGAACATGTTCTTAATAAACACGAAAAGTGTTAGGAGGATGACATAAAATGAATGAAAGATACAAATTAAATAAAGAATTGGCACAGATGTTAAAAGGCGGCGTAATCATGGATGTTACGACACCGGAGCAGGCAAAGATCGCAGAAAATGCAGGAGCTTGTGCAGTTATGGCACTGGAGCGTATTCCGGCAGATATCCGCGCAGCAGGCGGTGTGGCTCGTATGAGCGATCCAAAGATGATCAAGGGAATCCAGGAAGCGGTTTCCATCCCGGTTATGGCAAAG
>ERZ826016.2511-NODE-2511-length-14276-cov-3.310878_pt1 | contig 14276 bp, 9 predicted proteins | sample MGYA00519872_ERZ826016 | MGnify/ENA primary metagenome ERZ826016 (study PRJEB31778, sample SAMEA3449218) | human gut metagenome | biome: human gut; feature: human-associated habitat; material: faeces | place: United Kingdom | collected 2010/2012 ... | reverse complement strand
TCAGATATCAATATTTCGGAGCCTTTGTCCGATTTGATAGCTCCTTTGAACAATGAGCAGAAGGAGTTTCTGATGAACAATTACACAATACAGACCTACAAAAAAAACGAAACCATCTATTGCGAAGGAGAAACACCCACCCATTTGATGTGTCTCATCAAAGGTAAAGTCAAAATCTTTATAAACGGCGTAGGAGGTAGAAGTCAGATTATTCGTATGATCAAACCGAGAGAATACTTTGCTTACCGCGCTTATTTCGCCAAAGAAGATTTCGTTACTGCCGCTGCCGCTTTTGAACCTTCGATAGTTTGTCTGATTCCCATGAATGCTATTACTATTTTAATTTCCCAGAATAATGATCTGGCAATGTTCTTTATCCGCCAACTTTCTATTGATTTAGGTATTGCCGATGAACGTACGGTCAATCTTACTCAAAAACATATTCGCGGACGACTCGCAGAATCTTTACTCTTCCTGAGAGAGAATTATGGTTTGGAAGAGGATGGTTCTACTTTAAGTATCTATCTTTCACGCGAAGATCTTGCAAGTCTATCCAATATGACCACATCAAATGCTATCCGTACCCTTTCTCAATTCGCGACGGAACGCTTGATCACCATCGATGGAAGGAAAATCAAGATTATAGATGAAGAAAGATTAAAGAAAATAAGCAAAATTGGATAATAAGCTTTCAAAAAGCTATTTGATGATTATTTTCTTATTCTTTGTGTATTTACAATTCACTATATTGACGATAAAGGATACACTTGCAACACATGAATTAGCCTATAAAAACAGAATAAAAATCGGAAAGCAAAAATATTAATGCTATTTTTGTCTAAGTTTAATTTATAACGATTTTATTCAAACTAATTATTACTATGCAAAAGTTACTATCCTTACCTCCGAACTTAATCAATTGTTTTCATGAACTGGAAAATGTTGATCACACAGATTGGTTTTGTACATCGGATCCGATAGGAAGTAAATTAGGTTCGGGCGGTGGAACTAGTTGGCTATTACAAGCCTGTCATCAGGAATTTGCTCCGCAAGAATCTTTTAGCCAGTGGATAAGAAAAGAGAAAAGAATATTACTCCATGCGGGAGGACAAAGTCGTCGTCTACCCGGATATGCACCTTCCGGAAAGATATTAACTCCAATACCGGTTTTTAGTTGGGAACGAGGTCAGAAGCTTAGCCAAAACCTGCTTTCATTACAACTTCCTCTTTATGAGAAAATCATGCAACAGACACCGGGTGGTCTGAATACTCTGATTGCAAGTGGAGATGTATACATCCGTTCGGAGAAACCTTTGCAAAAGATTCCTAATGTAGATGTCGTATGCTATGGTCTATGGGTAAATCCTTCTTTAGCAACCCACCATGGTGTATTTGTGTCCGATCGAAAAAATCCGGAAGTGCTCGATTTCATGTTACAAAAACCTTCATTGGTAGAATTAGAGAACTTATCCAAATCACATCTTTTTCTAATGGATATCGGCATATGGATATTGAGTGACCGAGCCATAGAATTATTAATGAAACGTTCCTTTAAAGAAGGAACAAAAGAAATCAATTATTACGATTTATATTCGGATTATGGATTAGCTTTAGGAGAACACCCTAAAATCGCAGATAAAGAGATAAATGAACTCTCAGTAACTATACTTCCTCTCCCTGGTGGAGAATTTTATCATTATGGAACAAGTCGGGAGCTAATTTCTTCGACTCTAACCATACAAGATAAAGTACGCGACCAAAGACAGATTATGCACCGGAAAGTGAAACCCAATCCGGCCATCTTCATACAAAACTCTATCACACAAATATCCTTGTCGGTTGATAATGCGAATTTATGGATAGAAAATAGCCATGTAGGAGAAGGATGGAAGATCGGTTCCTGTCAAATTATCACCGGCATCCCTGAGAATCATTGGAATATCAGTCTACCAAATGGAGTCTGCATCGATATTGTTCCATTAGAAGAGAGTGACTTCGTGGCAAGACCTTACGGACTGGATGATGTCTTTAAAGGATCGCTTGCCTGCGAAACAACGATATTTCTCGGTAAGTCTTTCCCGCAATGGATGAAAGAAAGAGGATTATCTTTAGATTACCTGAAAGGACGTAAAGATGATCTACAGGCCGCCTCCATCTTTCCTGTTACAGATTCAATAGAAGAACTCGGCATATTAGTACGTTGGATGATCTCCGAACCTCAACTTGAAGAGGGGAAAAGGCTTTGGATGAAAGCAGAAAAACTATCCGCTGACGAAATATCAGCAAAAGCAAATTTAAAGCGCCTTTATGCACAACGTACTGCTTACCGACGAAACAACTGGCAAGAGCTGGTTGCCAACTATGAGAAAAGTATCTTCTACCAACTGGATTTACAAGATGCTGCCACAGAGTTTGTAAACCAGAATCTGCCAACTCCCGACATTTTGAAAGGAACAACAGCACCAATGATACGCATCCATAACCGAATGCTACGGGCACGTATCATGAAACTGCATAATGACAACAATTATAAGAAAGAAGAACAAGCTGCTTTCCAACTTCTTCGGGACAGCCTGTTAGGAGCAGTTGCAGAGCGAAAGAATCAACCGAAACTCAATGTGTATTCCGATCAAATTGTATGGGGACGTAGCCCGGTAAGAATTGACATTGCGGGTGGATGGACAGATACTCCTCCCTACTCTCTTTATTCAGGAGGAAATGTAGTCAATTTTTCCATTGAGTTGAACGGACAACCACCGTTACAAGTATATATCAAACCAAGCAAAGATTTTCATATTGTTCTTCGTTCCATTGACATGGGAGCTATGGAAATTATCAGAAACTATGAAGAATTACAGGATTACAAGAAAGTAGGTTCTCCTTTTTCTATCCCCAAAGCAGCACTTACATTAGCCGGTTTCGCGCCGATATTCTCAGTAGAGTCTTATGTTTCTTTAGAAGATCAACTAAAATCTTTTGGTTCAGGACTTGAAATTACTTTATTAGCCGCTATACCAGCGGGATCAGGTCTAGGAACTAGTTCCATTCTAGCCTCTACCGTACTTGGAGCTATCAATGACTTCTGCGGATTGGCATGGGACAAGAATGACATTTGCAATTATACGTTAGTATTAGAACAATTATTAACCACAGGAGGCGGATGGCAAGATCAATACGGAGGAGTCTTTCCTGGAGTAAAATTACTTCAATCGGAAACTGGATTTGAACAAACTCCATTAATACGCTGGCTCCCCGACCAACTTTTCGTTCAGCCCGACTACCGAAACTGTCACTTACTCTATTACACAGGAATCACTCGTACAGCTAAAGGTATTCTCTCAGAGATAGTCAGCTCTATGTTTCTGAATTCAGGCATACATCTTGGATTACTTGCAGAAATGAAAGCACATGCACTGGATATGAGTGAAGCTATTTTACGGGGAGACTTCAACAACTTCGGGCATTTAATCAACAAGACTTGGATACAAAACCAAGCCTTGGACAGTGGTACCAATCCTCCTGCAGTGAAAGCTATTATAGATCAGATCCAAGATTATACATTAGGCTGTAAACTACCTGGTGCAGGAGGTGGTGGATACCTATATATGGTAGCCAAAAATCCAGAAGCAGCTGGTAAGATCCGGCGAATACTAACTGAACAAGCTCCTAACCCACGTGCACGTTTTGTAGAAATGTCATTATCAAAGGAAGGATTACAAGTGTCAAGAAGTTAATTCTTGTAAGTAATATAAATCTATAGAAACGTTATTCTATGCTGCTGATACAAAACAGATCATCCAATTAATCGTCTCTGTAATATAATAAAATCACTTTTAACAGCAAAAGCAAAGTTATATAACAACACGTGTATAAACAACAAAAGCCAACTTTTACAAGTTAGCTTTTGCATTGTACACCCGGAGGGAATCGAACCCTCATCTCAAGAACCGGAATCTTGTATTCTATCCATTGAACTACAGGTGCCTATATCGTTTTTACACTAGTTACCTTAATCTATATTTTGAACTCACAAATTGTACTCTCACAACCCAACTCAAAATATTCCCTTGCATCGGAATCTGCCACTCTATTCATTAAGCTACTAGATCATTCCCAAAATGCGAGGGCAAAAGTATAAAAAATCTTCGCATCTTCCTAATAAAATCTTCATTTTATCAGCATACCTTTATTTCTCAAATACATAGGAATAAAACCTATAAATGTTCCTATCTTTCACAATTTATCTCACTATCCCAACAAACTATTAACCAAAAAACGATGATCAGATGCTATTTATTACATTTATCATAAGTTTATCTTATATATCATATTGTTATTTTGAATACATATATGGTAAATACTTTATCAAATAGACAATATTTTAGAGAATATGCAATACATATATCAATATTATTTCTATCTTTGCCGACAAATAACATCCAAAAAACCTATGAGTTACTTGATAAAACCTAAGAACTATAAACCATTGCTCGACCTAAAACAGACCGAGTTAGGAATAAAACAGATAAAAGAGTTCTTCCAGTTGAACCTGTCATCTGAGCTGCGCTTAAGACGCGTGACAGCTCCCCTCTTTGTACTGAAAGGTATGGGGATCAATGATGACCTAAACGGAATAGAACGTCCGGTTTCATTCCCAATCAAGGACCTTGGAGATGCCCAAGCTGAAGTAGTGCATTCATTGGCAAAATGGAAAAGGCTCACTTTAGCAGATTACCGTATCGAGCCGGGATACGGTATCTATACCGACATGAACGCAATTCGTTCGGACGAAGAATTAGGAAACCTTCACTCTCTTTACGTGGATCAATGGGATTGGGAACGCGTTATCACCAACGAAGATAGAAATATTGATTTCCTGAAAGAGATTGTTAATCGCATCTATGCAGCTATGATTCGTACAGAATACATGGTTTATGAGATGTATCCGCAAATCAAACCTTGCTTACCACAAAAATTACATTTTATACATTCTGAAGAGTTACGCCAGCTTTATCCGAATTTAGAACCTAAATGTCGGGAACATGCCATTTGCCAGAAATATGGAGCCGTATTTATTATCGGCATCGGTTGCAAACTAAGCGATGGAAAGAAGCATGATGGACGTGCTCCCGATTATGACGACTATACTTCTACTGGACTGAATGATCTGCCCGGACTTAATGGTGATCTCTTACTTTGGGACGAGGTTCTACAGCGTTCTATCGAATTATCTTCCATGGGGATTCGTGTGGATAAAGAAGCATTGCAACGTCAGCTGAAAGAAGAAAATGAAGAAAAACGATTAGAACTCTATTTCCACAAACGATTGATGAGCGATACTCTTCCTTTATCTATCGGTGGCGGTATCGGACAATCTCGTTTGTGTATGTTCTACCTACGTAAAGCTCATATTGGAGAAATACAGGCTAGCATTTGGCCCGAAGATATGCGTAAAGAATGTGAAGAACTTAATATACACCTTATATAATAACCATGAATGTACAGATAGAAGAAAGTTGGAAAACACATTTGCAACCGGAATTTGACAAGGACTACTTCCGCACACTTACAGAATTTGTAAAAAGCGAATATAGCCAATATCAGATATTTCCTCCCGGAAGGTTGATATTCAATGCTTTCAACCTTTGTCCTTTCGATAAGGTAAAAGTAGTAATCATCGGACAGGATCCGTATCACGGACCGGGTCAGGCACACGGACTTTGTTTCTCCGTTAACGACGGAGTACAATTCCCGCCTTCACTAGTGAATATATTCAAAGAGATCAAAGCAGATATAGGAACAGATGCTCCTACCACAGGAAACTTAACCCGCTGGGCCGAACAAGGTGTACTGCTGCTCAACGCAACACTGACTGTACGTGCACACCAAGCCGGTTCTCATCAAAACCGCGGTTGGGAGACATTTACCGACGCCGCTATTCGTGCCCTGGCAGAAAGCAAGGAGCACCTGGTGTTTATCTTATGGGGCTCGTACGCTCAAAAGAAGGGAGCTTTCATTGACCGGAACAAGCATTTAGTGCTTACCTCTGCACACCCTTCTCCCCTATCCGCCTATAACGGTTTCTTCGGCAACAAGCATTTCAGCCGGACAAATGATTATTTAAAGGCACATGGAGAAACGGAAATCAACTGGTAGTTGAATACAAGTTGAGAGTTGAAAAAGAAAATGGCTGCGCTATTACCCAATGAATAGCACAGTCATTTTCTTTTTCCATAATATTGCAACAATGCAATTATATATCTTTCAACTCTACGCTTATCCTAGTACCACTGGATATTACTTTGCGTCTGGCTTCTCTGTTCATACTTCAAATCCTGAAGAATGCTTGCATTTGCCCGGATAGTAACATTATAATATCTCCACCGTCCGAAAGGTGAAAGACTGGCGGACAAGTTGAAACAGTGCAAATCGCGGGAAATCGTACAAGAAGTTTGTGTGATCTCCTTTGCCTGGAAGTCGTAACCGGAGTTGAATGAAAGCGACCAGTTATTGGATATTTTCACGTTTCCATTCGCGTTGATATTATGTGTATACGTATAAGGATATCTCATAGAGTGGCGGTTAATAGGCTTCGTTCTATCTTCACGGATATTGAACGAATAACTAAAACTCAAAGACCAAGGCATTTTGAATACCTGATAACCGTCCGAGTCCGCTTGCGCATTCTCGACCTTCTTAGTGACAGTTCCGTCTTCCTCCGAGCCTTCCGAATCTTCATCATCACCTTCCGGTTTCTTCTTATCCTTATCTTCATCCTCTTTCGGTCCGAACCACTTCTTCCAAGTATCATTATTGAAAGTATAGTTAAATGAAGAACCATATCCCTGGAAACGTCCGAAGCGACCATACGACCACTCCGTCCGGTTACTGGTAACTACATTACCGCTTTTATCAAAAGTATAAGCATACGTAGCAAATGACGCATTCATATTAAAGGTATAACTCTTGGTCAACTTCAAACGCAGATTTATGCTCAAATCACTCCACGGCCGTTCCTTTGCCGCCATATTATAAGACATATTTGCACTCAAGTCATCAATAAGGCTCACTTTCTTGACCGTATCTTCTTTTGCGTCGTAATACTTCATTTCCAAGTTATTGGCAATCGAGAAACTGACTGTTCCCGAACCTTCACGGGAAGGAACGCCATAAGGCTGTCCGGTAAAAGGAGAATAATATTGTGTATCACCGTTATAATCAGTATACTCCTCCCAATACTTGCTAAATCCCGGAGCACCGCTCAGGCTAACTTGTGGCGTAAACACATGACGAATCTGTATTTCCTTTTTCTTCATGAAAAGAGGTTTGTACATACCATACAATTTGGTGCTCAGACTCAAACTTGCCGAATAGTTGGATACCCGGTAGAAACCGTTAATCGTATCGCCCGGCAATGCCTCCAGTCTACGCGTTTCCTCATTATATTGCTGATTTACCTTACGGGTATACCAACGTTCCGTATAATTCACCGAAGGATTAACCTGCAAATATTTGAACAGAGTAAAAGTAGCGCTGATAGGGATATTATGATTCATCGCATTTTCCCATTCGCTCAGTCCGGCTTTGAACAGACGGTCGTCTTTCGTACGGATACTGTTTGTCAGACGTCCTGTATAGCTAAGAGAAATCTTTTCATACCAGCGTTCTTCCCCGGCCGCTTTCTTGCGTTTGAACGGGAAGAGACGGCTCAACGATATATTCAAGTCGGGCAACGTCACCGCAATGGAAGAGTCACGCATGGTCTGTGCGATATTGGTCGTTCCGGAAAGCGTCAGACCGATATCAGGGAAACTGCGTGAATAACTGATACTTGATGTTTTGGTATTCTGAGTCAACAACTGTGAATTATAAAGGTTGTTGATATTTGAGCGTTCGTAGCTACTGGTCGAGAAGTTTACACTGGCAGAGAAAGTACTGTTCGGACTCGCCTTGGCATCCTGGCGATGATTCCAGACAATCTTAAAGTCCTTGGCAACTGCATAATCCGGCATCCCTTTGTCCCCCGTCTTAGTGACCTGATAATCCGCTTGCAGCGTACCGGAGTATTTATATCGTTTATTATAGTTGGTCAATCCGGAAAGTCTCCACGAACCTTTGGTAAAGATATCTCCCGTCATTTTCAGGTCCATGATGTCACTGATAGCAAAATAATATCCGCCTTCTGCCAGACCGAAACCGCGACTGGAGTCGTCCATATAAGTCGGCATGATGAAACCGGAAGAATAGCTGCTGGAGAACGGGAAGAAAAAGAACGGAACAGCCAACGGCAAAGGTACATCTTCCACCACCAGATAGGCAGGTCCCGTCACTACATTCTTTTTAGGACGCACCTTGGCCCTTGTCAACTGCATATAGAAGTGAGGATGGTCATGGTGGTCACAAGTCGTATAGCGCCCATGCTCCATAAAAATTTCATCATTGGCCCCCTTCTTGGCTTTGCTTCCGGTCACGTATCCTTCCCCCTGTTGAGTTACGATTTCGGTGATTCCCGCTTTTTTAGTTTTGAAGTTATACCGGATAGTTTCCGTATCATAAGCGGTATCTCCCTCTTTAAATACAGGTTTACCTTTTTCCACTCCCAAAGAGTCTTTGATACCGTAGGCGTGCACCGTGCTGCTATCCAGATTCATTGAAATAACTTCCGCTGCCAACTCTATATTCTGGTAATTAACTTTTCCGCTACCATACAACGTAGCGGCTCCGCCCAAAGTAAAAACTGTGGAGTCGTTAGATTCATAAATAACCGGTGCGTCGAGCGGTTGTTTCTTCTTAGCCGGTGCGATAGAGTCCATGCGTACCGTAACCGTATCTGCTTTCAATGAATCATTTCCGTGGAGGGAATCATTCTGTGCAGTATTGGGGGCAATCATTCCTCTTCTTCGACGTTGAGACGTAGCCTCATCGGGAAGCATCAGTAAGACAATCAGCAGTATGAATGATATAAGTATTTTTGCTTTCAATGGCGCCATTAACTAATAGTTTACGCTTGAAGTGGCAAAAGTACATAAACTTCACCAATTATGAGTTAGAATCTTCGTTATTTAATTATTTTTTAGTGCTATAAAAAGAGAGAACACCATCTGTCAAAACGGCTTAGGCCTTCTTCACCATATTTAGCAATACTATGACGGGCTTTCTCTACCGACTTTTCCTCGTCCAGGTGAGTCTTAGAAAAGAATTTATCGGCAAAGCAGATTAACTGTTCTTCCAGAGTTATGGGCAACATCTCGCGATGGGGTACAGGAAGCTGCTGGTCGACAATGTCCTGCAAGGATAGTCCGGCCCCTGTATGGCGTTCGCAAACCAGTGCATGCTGCGGGAAACCTTCTTCACGCAAGATTTCAGCCCCCAAATAACCGTGAGCTATATAAGGATGCGAACCGAAACACTGAATCGTAGGCGCATCGGTCTGAAAAATACCGATATCATGTAATAGGGCTGCTTCTTTCACGAAACTCCGGTTCAAACGTAGTTCGGGATGCGCATCCAGTATTTTCATGGCCTTTCCGGCCACAGAAAGACTGTGTATTACTAAGATTTGCCGCTGCTCCGTATTTTCCGGATAATACTTATCAATGATTTCGTATGGATTCATGTGCTCTATTTTTTGTTCTCTTGATGAGAAATTAATATTTTTGTGCAATATTACAAAAAATCACCGACATGAGAAATAGAACTTCCCTCATTCTTTTTTTTCTGTTTGTTACAGTCTTTCCTGAATGCATTAGCGGCAAAGTTGTCGCAGGCGCCGGACGCTTCGAACAATATCTGCCGTTCATTCAAGGCAAACGTGTCGGAATGGTGGTCAATCATACCTCTGTTGTAGGAACGGGGCAGACTCATTTGCTCGACACTCTGTTGAAACAGCATATCAACGTAGTCAAGGTATTTGCCCCCGAACATGGTTTCCGTGGAAATGCAGACGCGGGGGAGACTGTGAAAGACGGCAAAGACTCCCGTACCGGAGTCAGTATCGTCTCTCTTTATGGAAACAACAAAAAGCCGACTGCCGCCCAACTGAAAGATATCGACGTTATTTTATTCGATATTCAGGATGTGGGAGCACGTTTCTATACCTATATCAGCACAATGTACTACGTAATGGAAGCCTGTGCAGAAAATAATAAGGAAATGATTGTACTAGACCGGCCCAATCCGTGCGACTACGTAGAGGGTCCGATACTCAAACCGGCCTACCGGAGTTTTGTCGGTATGCTTCCTATCCCGGTACTCCACGGATGCACTATCGGCGAACTGGCACGAATGATTAACGGAGAAGGCTGGATTGCCCACAAGAAAAATCCTTGTTCATTAAAAGTAATTCCAGCCACGGGTTGGATACACGGAGAACCCTATTCGCTTCCCATAAAGCCCTCTCCCAACCTGCCGAACGATCAGTCCATTCGCCTGTATGCGTCACTCTGCCCGTTTGAGGCTACCCGCGTCAGCGTAGGGCGGGGAACGACATTTCCTTTCCAAGTATTGGGCGCACCCAACAAGAAATACGGAGATTTTACTTTCACTCCCCACTCTCTCCCCGGTTTTGACAAGAATCCGATGCACAAAAATGTAGTCTGCTACGGCGAAGACCTCCGGAACGCAGACGATGTGAACGGATTTACACTCCGCTATTTCCTGCATTTCTACCGTTTATCCGGCGAAGGTGCCGCTTTCTTCTCCCGTGCCCGGTGGTTTGACTTGCTCATGGGCACGGATAGTGTACGCAAAGCTATCCTCAGAGGTGATTCGGAAGAGACTATCCGGAATAGTTGGCAAAAGGAGTTACAGGATTACAAGAAGATGAGAAACAAATATCTTCTTTATGAATAAAAAACAAGTATCATACTTTCATTCTTTTTCATAAATCCCTTATAACTAAAGCTATAAGTATGATAGATAACTATTATCTCCGGTATCTATCATACTTATACTATTAAAATGAAGTATCTATTTTACCTCCAAAGGTACGACATGATAATACGTACCATACGTTTTCCGCCTGGATTTCACCCCAAGCCGTTGCAAGATACGTCCGAAATAAGAAGCCTGTCTGGCAGAGAATGTCATCTTACTTGCTTTCTGAATCCGTCGCAGGATGTCGATAGCCAACAGCCATTCACCTTCCTCCTCTTCTTCTGCCCCACGATAATAAACCATAAACAGCTGTTCAATAGCGGGTGATTGTTCAAACTCACGATTGCTTTCCGTCATGATAGCCTCTTCTTCGGAGTCAAACCAATAACGTTCGTTATGATAAAGCAGTTCCAACGCCTGTGCATACAATTGTTCATAATCAATGGGACGCGACACATCTATGCCTCCCGTCATGTAAATGCCGATGAAACGACGGCTACCGGAAGTATCCGTCAACAAATCCCGATGATTGCTTGTAGCGATGAACGAAGCATACCGGCGAAGTTCTTCCACCGCCGAAGCATTCGGACGGCGCGTGTTCACCACCGGTTTTTGCAGAATATGCTTCAGAAAAGCCTGCTGGGTGGGACTTATCTGGTCGAATTCATCCATATTAATAAGCAAAAAGCGATTCAGATACAACTCCGCATCCCGCTTCCGACTGAAATCAATGCTATCCGTATAGTACGCCTGTAAAGCAGGAGGAAGAAGCATTCTGCAAAAAGTCGATTTCCGATATGCCTGTGGACCAATCAGCAAAGGTGACGTACTGTTGGCGTGTTTCTTATCCATTCCCCTCCAATGGGCAACCATATTCAAAAACCACCGACGGAACAACGGCGCCCAATGCGGATTATCACAGGGAACACGGTTGGCCAGTTCCAAAATCCGGTCTTTACCATCCCAGTGAGGCAGATGATACAAAAAATCCTCCACAGGCTGATAAACAGGCACATGGTCGGAATCCAAATAGCGGATTACGTCCCTATCCCACATTTTCACCCCTTCATACATGGCATTCATCGTGATACTCGCCAGCACCCGCTTGTCTACCGGACGAAAATAGAAATTAAAACTATTCCGTTCGCGATATTCCACTTCCGTGGTCAGCGTATTGTATCGAAATTCATAACGGCGCTTCATAAATTCGTCCATCTGCATGGCGAAAAGCTGTTCGGCCGTCAGACTGCTCTTCTTGCCGAATCCCTTGGCGGAACGGTAGACACTTTTCACAGTTTCGCGAATCAGTAACTCGTCCGAAGGGAGCCGGTAGTGCGCCTTTGTCCACCGCACCGTATCTTCTTCGGGAATACCTGCCCGAAAGCAATGCTCCGCCAAACACACTAGTAGCGGTTGCAGATCGTCTCCCTCCCGATATCCGTCCAGTTCTTCGAGCGCCCTGTTGAATGCAGCAGAGAAAAGCACCGACAATGCTTCATAATTTTCATATCCGGGCGCCATTCGCTGCAAAGGAGAATCAGTTTCCCGCGTTCGTTTGATAAAAGTCGTTTCGGACGGAAAACTGACGGGCTGCTTCATATAAATGGGCATTGCTTTCGGATTGAAATAAAGTTCAGGATCATACGTCAGCCGGCAATATTGTTCGAGCGACGGTTCTTTCAGTTCGATATCAAAAGGCAGTTGTGGCTGATAATATTTCACAGCCGTCTGATAAGCATGCGCGTGAAAAAGTTCCGCTTGCTCGCGTAAAGTCGGCAAGCGGTCGTCCGAATAGGTGAACCGTACCCATATCTTTACTGATTTGCCGGAAGATCCGGTAAAAGCAAGGTATGTTTGCGGAAGCTCTTTGAGCAGTTCCTTTATTTCATCGGCTTCCGCCCTCCCCGAAAGGTTATTGACTTCCATCATCACTATGCCGTTATATTCATTCAAGGTCATTACCCCTTCTTTACGGACAAAAGCTGCGGCAGGCATCACTTTGGGAACTTTACGCACCTCTTCAATCGAATTTCCCGGAAGAGTATACCGCAAGACTTCCCTCATCTTTGAGACGGGCTGCGCCTTAACTTCCGTTTTCATCTGCTCCAAAAGGAGCTCCATTTTCAACGTCCGTAAGGTTTTTACCTTGCCATCGTCTCTGACTAATGTTATTTTCATCTTTTTTTATTATTCATTCTAGTAAAAGGGAAAGCTGCACTATAACTATACAAAGATACAACAAGCACTTCGTCCAAACAAATTTCCGTATCTTTATTTGCCGCATCATACGGCTTTATTTTACAGAAATAATACTTACTAAATTTGCAAATAAAGCCGGGATAATGTATCTTTGCAGGCAGTAAGACTTCAGCCCGCATACGTGTGCCGTACAGCCCATGTATGCGGGCTGTGCAGTTTACATTCGCGGGCTGTACAGCCCACAAATGTGTGCCCGAAAAAAGCAGCTGCTCCAAGCTGATTATTCAGGCAGCAGAGGTAGGTTATCTTACTGCAAAACAAGCATTAGAGCGCCTTTGGAAAGGCATTTCACCCACATTAACCAATAAAAGAAAAGAGATGTACGCAAAGTATGATTTTCGCAAAAAGCCGTCTTCAAAAGAAGATGAAGATAAACAGCCGTTGTATCCCCGCATCGTATCGAACGGGACTATCGACTTTCAACGCATTGTAAAAGAGATCGCCCAGGCTTCCAGTTTTACCCCGGCAGACATCGAAGGAGTTCAGCTGGCTATTGAAAATAAAATATCTGAATATTTAATCAGTGGTTATCACGTTCAATTGGGCGACCTCGGATATTTTTCAGCCAAGTTGAAAGCACGTCCGGTAATGGATGCCAAAGAGATACATGCGCAGTCCATCTATTTCGACAATGTAAATTTTCGTCCTTCATCTTCTTTCCGAAAGAAGGTTCGCGGATTTGTAGAAAAAGCGAAGTCGGGATTTGCACATTCTGCCGAAATTCCGGTGGAAGAACGTCGTCGCAGGTTGGAGAAATTTCTGGATGAACGTCCGATGATACGACGCAAGGAATATACGCAACTGACGGGACTCCTGAAGAACAAAGCGCTGAATGAGTTGAACGGTTGGGTGAAAGAAGGGGTACTCGACACCATTGGAAGCGGTAGCCATATAATTTATGTGCGGGCAAATACTGGGAAAGATTAAGCAATAAAAGCAGTAAAACAGAAATGACAGATGCTCATTTTTCATGAAGAAAGTATGATAGATACCGGAGTTCGGAATGATCTATCATACTTATTTATCAGGATACCAGCATATTAGCAAAAAGGATGAGAGTCATGAAAGTTATTTTTTGCCCTGAAGATTCTTCTTCAAATTTGGTGGTAATTTAACCAGTCGGTGGTATCTCCATTCCCCTC
>ERZ826016.2509-NODE-2509-length-14300-cov-2.826816_pt1 | contig 14300 bp, 16 predicted proteins | sample MGYA00519872_ERZ826016 | MGnify/ENA primary metagenome ERZ826016 (study PRJEB31778, sample SAMEA3449218) | human gut metagenome | biome: human gut; feature: human-associated habitat; material: faeces | place: United Kingdom | collected 2010/2012 ... | reverse complement strand
GCCTTTGAAACGGTAGGCGGGTCACAGTCACGAGGCAGATAGCGCTGTGCACGCGCTCGGGCCTGTTGGCGCCGATGTTTTGCCCAACGAACGTGGTGGCTGCGGTGGCAAAGCTCTGGATGGGCATAAAGGCAAAGGTATCCAGCTTGTTGGCGCCGTTGAAGCCCGCCATAAACGCCGAACCGTAGCTGTTGATGAGCCGCTGCATGGCCATGACGCCGAAGCTGAACAGCGCCTGCTGGACGCCGGCGGGCACGCCCAGCTTGACGATCTGGCCGAAAAGCGCTTTGTCGAAGGCCAGTTTGTTGAAAACCTGCCGCAACGTTTCGCCTGTCCCGTTGGCCGACCCGATGAACCGGGCCAGGGCCGGATCCCCTTCATTGAAAGAGAAACCTTTGCCGGAGACATAGTCTGCTTTGTCGTTGATAATCCTCCGGTGGGTCGTGGAGCGGCGTGCCATCAGGGCCAGGGCATTGGGAAACAGGTTGTCGTCCCCCCACCGCCAGTAGTGCGTCGCCCCCGCTTCGGTGCTGCCTTGTGCGACAAAGGGATCGATCCGGTTGTGCGACAGGTAAAGTTTGCCGGGCGAGTCTTTATCTGTTGTTTTCTTTAAGACTAATTTATTGTTTTTGTCATATATTCCAAACTCAACATTTTGTTCTGGTATCATTATTCCAGTTTTATTGCATGCATAAACTTTAGTTATATCATAGCTTTTACTTATTACCTTTTCATAAACATTTATATTTTGATTTAAATTTTCTTTTGTCATATCAAATTCATATTTTGTTTCATCAAGTGTATAACCCTTACTTGGTGTTTTTTCTTTTAAATAATAATGTCCTAAACTTGGTAAATTTACACTTACAGCTTGTCCTAACTCATCAGTTGTTACTGAAGTAATATATTCATCATTCTCATTAAAAATATCATATACAGCACCTTTTAAGCTTCCTTCTCCTTGTGCTTTATTTTTATTAGTATCTTTATCTAATTTATTGATTTTAACTGTTCCCGCAACTATATTTAAATTTAATTTTGCAGTTACTGGATCTGATAACCTAGTATGTGCTAGTTTTTGAGAATTAGAATTGTAATAAACTAAATTTATGTCATTATCATAATTTTTTCTAATGAATTTTATTTGATTTTCACCTGTACGATTAACTTTTATATCTAATCTGTTTCCATTAATTTGTACATCATTTGAAGAAGCATCATAAACAGAAAATTCTGATAAAACATTATTTGAGTCAACTAAAGAAATTGTGTCACCAATGACTCCATTTATTGTTTTATTATTAAAATCTGGTTTGGTTAAATGATTTGAAATTAATCTTTCTATCTCATTTTTTTCTGCTTCTATATTAATAATTTGTCCTCCGCCTCTTTTTTGTGTAGACCAAGTCGCTGATAATGGTTTTGCAGCTTTCCATATTAATTCTTGAGCTGCCATATAGTATTTTACGTTCCCTTGATGTGTTGGATATTCATAACCATAATAACCAATAAGTTCAATTCGCTTTCTTTGTTCTGGTGATAATGATGTTACATCCCAACCTCCAACATCATATTTTGTGGAGTATATTGCCAAACCTGGCTCAACACAGTACGCTAATTTGCCATCAACATAAAACATTGCTAGTTGATATGAAGAGTAACCTGTTCCATCATCATTTACGTGAACATAATAAATATCATTTTGATAACGCATTTCTAAGGTTTCTGCTTTAACATTTTTTATTGTGAAAATACAAAAAATAGCACTAACAATCATTAGTGCCATCATACTTATAACTTTTTTCAATTTTTTCTTTCCTCCTTTAAAAAAAGAACACTAATATGTTCTTTTTTGGTTTTTTAATAATTTAATTGTATACGGTATACTTTTTGTCCAGAAGAATTTGTATACGCTTCATAACACATAGTTGTAGCATCTGTTTCAAAAGCTACATCTACTGATTTACTTTTACATTCTTCCCAAATAGTAAATTCTTTTATAATTCCATTTTCTCTATAATAATCTATTCGATGACTTTCATCTGTTATTTGTGAATTATTATCATTCGCAATGTTTTGTACTGGACCAACTTCAATTGTTTGTGAATTATTTTTATTTTCTGGTTGAGATACATTTGTACTACTTGATTGATTATTTTGTGAATCATTAACATTTTTATTATTGTTTACACTTGATGTTGAATTGTTTAAATTTGATTTTGTTTCTTGATTTGTTGAATTATTCGCTTCTACTTGTTTCTTTGTAGTTTCTTTGTTTGCTTCTTTTTGCTTGTTGCCATCTTCAATAGAATTAGTACTTTTTTCTTCTACTTTCTGTTCATTTTCTATTTTTTCTTCATTTTTCTTTTTTTCAATTGAATTTACATTTGTTGATTGCTTCTTTTCTACATTTTGTTTTTTTATGCAACTAAAACAAATTATTCCAGAAACAATAATTACTGCACTTACAACTCCGATAATAATTTTTTTCATATACAATCCCTCCTCGTTTGTACATATAATAACATATTTTTTTATAATTTTCATATGTGTAATATAAATTTATATATTTTTTCAGTTAGTAATATAATAGTTAGTAATATATAAGGGTAGATTGTAAGAAGGGATATTGTGGAAAGTGTATAGCCATTATCTTTCACTCATATTTTTTTGTTTTATATGCCTTGAATAAAATTCTATCGATTTTATCACATAATCTTCTATCTTATCACGCTCAATATTTTTTGGAAGAACACTTCTTATTCGTCGTTCATTAAATTTCATCATTGGAACTTGATTTGGTTTTTCTTCTGATAATATTTCATCTATTTTATTTTCATCAAGTTTTCCTGATAAACTCAATTTTTTCAAATTTATAGCCTGTGAATGTGTTGGTGTAGCATCATTATACTCTATATAATCTAAAAGTATATATTGTTCATTTTCTTTTAGATATGAAATTTCTACTGCTGGATTAAAAGCAATTATTTTTTTATCTACCTTTTCTAATAAATCTGGTATAAGTTCTGTTAGCCTTATATATCTTTGAATTTGCCTTGCACTATCATCTGATTTTTCAGCAAGAAAAATATCTGAACGGAACTTTGTGCCAACTTGGCACGAAGTTAAATCATTTCTTTTACCTTGATGACTTAATGCTAATAATTTCATTTTATATGCAAATGCTTTTTCGCTTGGTAATATTTCTTCTCTTTGCATATTACTATCTACCATTATTATTGTTGCTTCATCATCTGATAAATCTCTAACAACACATGGTATAGTATCTTTTAATGCAAGTTCACTAGCAAATTTTCTTCGATGTCCAGATATCATCTCATAACGACCATTTTCTTTAGGTCTTACTATCACTGGAACTAATACTCCATTTTCCTCTATACTTTCTTTCATTTGTTGCATTTCTTCATTATCAATTACCTTAAATGGATGATTAGGAAAATCATCTATTAAATCAATATTCACATCAACAATTTTTTCTAGATTATCATTATCTCTTTGTTCTTGAGTAGAAAATAAATCATCTAGTGTAATTTTTTGCATTTTCATTTCTTGTTTTTTCTTTTCCATGAATTAATACCTCCTTTGATAATGATGAATATGCTTCTGCCACCTTATTATTTTTATCATAAGAAAATATACTTTCACCATATGATGTTGATTCTGCTATCTTTACTGCTCTTGGTATTTTGGTATTATAAATATTAACTATACTACCATAAACATCTTTTAATTGTTTATCTATATTTTTAGTTAAATTTGTCCTATTATCTACTATTGTCAATGCAATTCCATCTATCTTTAAATTTGGATTTATTTGTTTTCGTATTTTTGAAATTGTTCCAATAAGTTGACTCATACCTTTTGCTGCTAAAAATTGAGGCTGTACAGGAATAATTACTTTATCTGCACATGCAAGTGCATTGATAGTTATCATTCCTAAACTTGGTTGACAATCAATCAATATATAATCATATTTATCCTTAATAGATGATATACAATTTTTCATAGTGTATTCACGACTCATTGCATTTACAAGAGTCATTTCTATTGATGATAATTCTATATCACTTGGAATTAAATCAATACTTTCTTTATGGTGCTTAATACATTCATTAATCATAATCGGTTCATCAAAAATAGAACTAGACATAAGGTCATTTAATGTTATAGGAATTTCATTTTCTGTCCATCCCATATAAGTAGTCAAATTTCCCTGTGGGTCTGCATCAATTAATAATACTTTTTTACCTTGTTTAGCAAGTGCAACTCCTAAATTAAAAGTAGTAGTAGTTTTTCCAACTCCACCTTTTTGATTAGCGATAGCAATTACTTCACAATGTGACATTTATTCATCTCCTTTCCTTTTAAACTTAGCCACATAATATTACGATGGCTATGTAATATGCAATTTTTAGCATAAAAAAAACTGATTTAGTATCAGTTATTATGTTCAATAATTCTTTATTAATATTTTCTTCATTTTAACAACAATTTATATGCTTATACAATATAATAAAGAGATTAATTGCGCTTTTTTTATTTATTTTTAATACCAGGGGTTAAACTTCGTAATCACTTTAATATTTGCTATATTATTTTTAATTAATTTAAGCTATTTTTAAGTATTTTTTATTATTTTTTTCAAATTTAATCAAAAAAAGCAAAAAACGTTATTTTCATAAAGCCTTTATTTATAAGGGTTTACAACGAGGGTTAAATTTATTGATATCAACCAATTTATATTTGTCTTATTTTCATTCATTTCAATCAACTCACTTTTTAAATCTATTTAAGTATAACATAAAAAAGATAGATTTTATAGTTATCTATCCTAATTTTTAGATTTACACACATTAATTTCAGTAACAAATTTATTATTATATACTAATTTTGAATTTAATATATTTCCCATATATTCGTATTGACTACAACCATATTTTTTAATTTCAAATTCATATACTTGTAAATGACTTAATATATCTTCATTTATTAAATTTCCAACATTTCTATTACAATCTATATGTTTTTCCATCTGGTAAAGTATTGCATCTTTATATGAGTCAAACTCTTTTATCCCTTTATTTGCATCATCAGAATGTTCAAAATAACAATACTTTTCTGTTTTCTTATCCTTATACACTAGATATGTATGTGTTACATAATTATTAGATGTACTAAAACAAAACCAAATAAAAAATGTTTTACATTCATAATCATTATTAATAAACCAATCTCTTTCAAGTTCAACTTGATCCCAACATATTCCATAACCATATTTTAATAATCTTTTTGCATCACATAATTCATACTTTGTCTGACATGCTTTTTGAAACTCTGAGTTATTGCTTGCATCCCATTTATCATAGACTACTTTATCTATTCCATAAATACCATATTTAATATTTTTGTCCATAAATTCTAATAATTCTTTAGGATTTTTTACATTGCTATAACTATTTAGTCTTTCCTCATATTTATTCATTTTATTTTCCTCCAATTTTTTTAGAGTATATCTTTATTTCTATATAATTGTATCATAAAAAAGAATCAATAAACAGTATACAATAATTATTTATATATTAGTACTCCTCTATCTTCTTTTGAATCTTCTTTTACTTCACACATATCAAGAAAATCACTATATTTTTTAACATGAGAGAATATATATGACAAAACTACTCCATTATCATTTAGATTAAATTTACTTAATAAATTCTTATAATCTTTTTTATTTGCATAATCAATAATATTAGATAAATATACTAAATCATATTTAGAATTTAAACTACTTACAAGATTAAATATATCACCTTCATAAAAATTTAATTCAACATTTTCAATATTTTTCCTTAATTTATAATAATTTTCATCTTTTAAGTAACTTAATGATTTATATATAAAATCATTAGGCATTGCATCACTTTGAAATAATCTTGAACCAAATATTTCATACCAATCTGTATGACTAAATAATGCATCCCAATATTCTTTATATATACCATTTAAATTTTTTCTTATATTTTCATAATATAAATCGTCATAATATTCATCAAGTGTTGTTAATGGTGATTCTATAAATAATTTTACATAATCTTCCTTTTTTAATGTTTTAAGTGCCGCAAGTTTTAACATCAAATAATATTTTGGATACTTACTAATATCAAAACAATCAATTACTTTCTTTTCTGATGTAATTGATTCAATTATTTGATCCCCGGATGATATAACAGATAATATTCTTCTGCTATTTTTTAAATAATCCTTATATATACTTACATCTTCATTTACCATTTTATATATAAATGAACTTGAATAAAATGTACTATTTCCATTTATATTACTTACCCTATTATCAATAATTTTTAATGATTCAGTAATATCGTCCATATTTTTCACCCACTTATAAGCACATATTATACAAAACAATATAAAATAAATCAAATGATTTCTTTATTTGACAAAAGGTTATTATTTGTTATAATATTGAGGAAAAGGCGTTGATAATATGACAAATGAACAAAGAATTGAATTATGTAATAAAATAAATGAAAATCTAAAAAATAAAGATAGCTATTTAATTGAAAATGATAAAGATTTTAGAAAATTAATTAGTTCAAAAATATTAACTTTTAATGATAAAATAGGTCCTAAATATTTTGGATATTGGTTAAGTCTTTTTCATGGTAAAGATAAAGATACAGATAATTACGTTATAAAGATTTCTAAATCAAAAGAATTACCTATAGCATTTTATTTAGAATTATTAAATGAAAGATTAGCATCTCACTGTGGTCTAAGTACAATAGAATCAAAAATATTTAAATACAAAAATGATTCAAATATTTATGGAATAATAAGTGAAGATTATAGAAAATTTGGTTATACAACTATTGGTGGTAAAGATATTATTTATAAATTTTTAAAAGAAATAAAATATAATGTTAGTGATGATTATGAACTGGAAAATATAAATATTGACTTTAACATCAATTCTCTTCCTGTTATATATCAAGCACTTAACTATTTCTTTTACAATAAAGTTTCAGAAAGTAATATTAATTATAGTTCTCTAAAAGCATCATCTACCGTAAATATAATATTTTATGAACTTATAAGAAGATATATTTTCTCTTATTTAACTATGCAAAAAGATTTTCACTTAGATAATTGGGAAATTTTATATAATGAACATTCTGCTTATTTATCACCAATGTATGATCTAGAATTAAGTATGGATGAAAGTTTTTATGATGAAAGATTTAATACTTCTATGAAATGGTCAAGAGAAAAAGATGTGGATATTGATCAAGACTTTCAAGAATTTATAAATTATAGTGAAGAAAATAAAAAATTAGTTGTTAATATGCATAATGTCCTTAACATTAATGATGTAATTATGTTTATGAATGATATTCAAAATAGAGGTATCATAATTGATGAAAGTGAAAAAGAAGAAATTATCAAATGTTTTAGTGAACATTATGATAAAGTAGATACAATGTTATATGGACAAAAAAATACATTAAAGTAATAAAAAAGACTATTAGATTAGTCTTTTTTTCTAGTATTAATATAATTTTCTATTAGTGGAATTCTTTTTTTATCTTTTTCTCTATTGCTATTTTTAATAAAATTATAATAATCATAAATATCTTGAAGATAATATTCTCCAAACTTTTCTATTTTATATGGTTCCTTGGTATCAAAAACACACTCTACTTTATCATTTACTATATACCAACCATTTTCTTTTTGAACCAAATTATAATTTTCTTTTAACTGTTTTAAACCTTTTTCAGTAACTGCAAGATCTAAATCAGCAGCGCTATCATATATTCCTCTTAAAACAAGTGAAGCGCTTGATAAAATCCAATATTCACCTTTTTCAATTTTTAATGTACTAATTAACTTTTCTAGCTCTCCTTTATTCATTCTTTCATTCATTATATCACCTCTATTACAATTCATTTTTAGCATTATAACACAATTTAATAACCTTAACAATTTTATTTAATTATAATTTTCTATTACTCTAAATATTTCAAAAACCACTTTAGATTCATCACTAAAATTTGAGTCTATATTTTTAAATATTTTATAATGTTCATTCCTATAATATTCTAGTGATTTATCTCCTTCTCCTTCAATAAAAGCAAGTTCTCCTGTTATATTTTTAAACTCAGTAATTATTACATTTTCTATTTCTATTAAACATGCATCAGTATTATCTTCATGCAAAATAATACTTCTTTGTTGTATTTTAGGTAATGGTTCTTTATTTTTTATATATTCATTATATAATGACGTAGTTGCTTTTTTCTCACCACCTAATACTAAACTTATTAATTTTTCATTATCAGAACTAAACTTTCATTTAGGAATTTTTTTCATTAATAAATTTTCTTTTTGTAAAACATATTCATCAAGTAAATAATGATATTTAGGTGACTGTGCAAGTAAGTCACTTTTCTTAATTTCATATAACATATTAATTTCATCAACACTAAATTCATCCAAAAATTTATTTAATTCTTCTCTATTTAATTTTGAAATATTTATATCATGATAATATATTAGTTTATTAACCTCATTAGTTAAATCTACTGGTAATTTATATTTTTTTGAAAAGTTTAAAAATATCTCACACGATTTAGTCCAATGATTATAAAAATGTCCAATATTATTTTCATCTTCTGTATATGTATATGGCTTACCTATATCATGAAAAAGTGCGGTTAACCTTAAAATTATATTTTCTTTTACACCATCTATAACATGTAAAATATAATCATATACATCATAAATATGCCATGGATTATTTTGATTAAATCCTTTTGATTTTCTAAGTTCTGGAATAATATTAAAAATATAATCTTCATTATCTCTAATAAGAATACTTGGTTTATTAGATAATAATATATCAAATAATTTTTCTAAATTTTCGTTCATTATATCACCCCTATTACATTAATATAAATTGGTAACTTGGACATATATTTTTTAAATTCATACATCCTACTATATTTATTTCATTATACCATTTTTTCATACTAATTCATATTCTCTTGCTATAATTCTATCATCACTACAATATTCAATTATATAATTATTATCTTTTTTACATATTATTATTCCTATTGTACTATCTTGACTTAATTTTTTTAAGTTATTATCTATATAATTCATATAAACCTGTATTTGTCCAACATGCTCTTTTTTTAGCTCTGTTACTTTTAATTCTATAACTACATAACAATTGTATTCTATATTAAATAGTAATAGATCGATATAATTATATCTATCACCAATTTTTATTTTATATTCACTTCCAATAAAACTAAATGAATTACCTAATTCATTCATAAATGATTCAATATTTTCTAGTATCAGTTTTTGAAGTATTTTTTCTGATATTTCATTATTACCACTTGTATTTCTTATTTGAATTGGATTTTTTACTAAATCCATTACTTTTAATTCTTCTTTTTCTTTCAATTTTTTCTTTGATTCTTCATCTAATCTTTCATATTCCTTATTTTTTATTTTAGTTCTAAGCTCATTTCTACTTAAATTTAATAATATTATTTGGTTAATATAATAATTTATTTTAGAATTATCTTTTAATGGTAACAATTCAATATAATGACTCTAGGATAATTGGTCAGCAATCGGCTGACTTTTTCCATACTCATAAAACATTCTCATATATTTTAAAGTGGTAACTGAATATTTTTTCCCAATATCATCTTTTAATCTTTTAGAATACTCTTTTATTATTCCGTCTCCATAATGTTTACCTGCTTCTTTTAGTAATTTACCAATATTATAATACGTAGTTAAATCACTTTTATTAATTGAATAATTCTTAACTTTTTTTGTAATCTCATTATTTAATAGTTCTTTTTTTATCTCATCATAATAATTTATAAAAATCACCTCTACTTCTTATATTCTCTCTTTTTAAAGCAAATTCCCCTAAATTATAAAAAAAGTAATCATTTTTCTTGATTACTTAATATTTTATTTAAAAATTAAAATCTAAATATACATAATTATTCATGTCATATGATAAATTTTTATCTATTTCTTCTTTAGCCTCTTCACTTATGCTTGATATTCTCTTTTTATTTACAAGTGGGTCAATATATCTAATTTTTGCGCCATGATGAACAAAATAAACATTTTCTGGTTTTTCTTTGCTTACTTTTATATTTTTAGCATTTTTCCATATATTAAATATATCTTTATATTTAGAATTTTCTATAATTTCTATTATTTCTGACTCTTTCTTATTATATAAATCCTCTTTAGTTATTAATCTATCTTCATTTAATTTCTTTATAATATCCGCAATTAACTGCATTGAATATCTTGTTTTATCATCTCTATATATAATAGATAATTTACTTGTTATTTTAACAAACTCTAAAGCAGTTGCTTTTGATTTAAATGATAATTCTAAGGTATCCTCTTCATCCTTATCTAAAAAAACATCATTATAAATTCTCTTTATATCATCTATATTTGATAATTTATATGTTAAAAGTGCATTAGAAAGTGAATATTCAAATCTATCTGCTGATAGTTTTGGAGTATCATTATCCGCAACTGGATATATATGATAATCATCTACTTCTTCCAATTTTATATTGTCTCTTTTTAATAAATCCATTATTTCTTTTGAACTACCAATAATTTTACTTGTTAAATCTTCTGTTGACTCTTGAGTCATATAATCACCATTTAAAAAGTCAACACAATGTTTAAATGCTGGGGTTGCTATATCATGAAATAAACCTGATAAAGTCTGTTTTTTATCATGAGTAAAATGCCATACTATTAAAGCAACTGCAACTGAATGATCTAAACTAGAAAAGAAAAAATCAATTTCAAATAAATTAGAATATATTTTCCCACATGTTACACTAATATATCTTTGTTTTAACAACTCTTTAGTTTCTATATAATCATTTAGCCATTCTGGGAAATTTGGTTCTAACATATTAAAATAATCTAATACTCTTTTATCAACACTATCTATATATTTCATAATTTTACCTCCATATTACTTATTATCCATTTTATATCCTCGATAGATTTATCTACATTAAATGATCCATTACCAATAGGATAAAATACTGAATAAAAATTAAAATCTTTATTGTTTATTTTCTTCACAAATAACTTTTTTCTAACATTTGAAACAGATATTTTTTCATCAAGCACAATAGAACTTACCTGATTACCAAAAAGTATTATTACTTTTGGATTTACAATTTCCATCTCTTTTTTAAATAAATTTAAGTACTCCTTATATACCTTATCAGGGAGAGGTCTTGCATCTATTTGTGTACATTTGCCCAAATTAGTTATAAAAACTTTATGTTTTTTTACATTTTCATATACTTTGTTTGCAAAATCTATATTCCATTCTTTTCCTTTAATACTTCTAATTTTTTCATATACATCATCATCTAATAATCCAACATTATAAAATAATGTCCATATATTTTTTGTTCCTATCCAAGGCGATTTTAATCCTTTCCAATTTTTACTTGATGCAATATTTCTTCCCGTTGGATTCATAAATACAAATGCAATATCAGGGTTTATACACTCTCCACCATTATATATAGAATCAAGTTCTTTAGCACCATATTTTAATTGCAGCCTATCATAATCCTTCTTTAAATCTTCTAACTTCATTTCTAACCTCTTACTTTAAATCATCAAATTCTAAATTTTCAATACTTATAACTTTATCATTACTATCAAACACCAGTTTAAATACTTCTGGAGCAGATATTTTTTTATCAAATACAACTTTATCATTAAATGAAAAAGTAATATTTCTATCAGCATTAACACTAATTAATTTACAGTATTTAAGTAAGTAATATATTATTGCATATCCATGAGAAAATATAACAATTCTTTTACCTTTATTATTTTTTATAATTTCACTTATTACTTCATCCATTCTTTTTCTTACATCTTTTTGACTTTCTCCACCTACTGTTTTAAAATTTTCATCTAAAAATTGTTTAGTAAACCAATCCGGATAAATATCATCATTAGGTCTACCTCTTCTTCTTTCATCTAGTCTATTATCCAAATTTATTTTTAAATTTTGTTTTTCGAGTAAGTATTTAGCAGTTTCTAGAGTTCTAACTAATACACTTGCATATACTATATCAATATTTTGAAGTTCTTTTTCATTAGATAAAATCTCTGCTCTTCTCTCACCTTCTATAGATAAAATAAGTTTTTCATTTTTAATTTGTTCACTATCACTTGTATTATAATTTTCTACAATATCTTTTATATCATATTTTATAGAATGTCTTATTAAGTATAATGTTGTATTTTGCATATTTCTCACCTAACATTAATTATATCAAAAAAAAGATAATACTAAAATAGTATTATTCATTTATATTTTCCATTCCTTGTTATCAATTAACATAATATATTTTAAATCTAACTTATTTGAAAATGATTCTACTCCTTTAAATATTTTTTTAGTGAAATAATATTCATTTATTTCTTTTAAATTAACTTCACCATCCGTAATAAAATTTATTTTAAGATTGTTATTTTCTATAGTTATATCAATATCATTTACATGACTATATTCTTTATTACCTTTAACCTTTTTTCCATAATATGAAAGTCTTCCTTTTGTCATATCAAGTTTATCTGCAAATATCAATATTATTGCATATAAATTATCTGTTTCAAAGCCATCACTATGATTCTTAATTGCATCAAGTATTAAATTAATATCATCAAATTTTATATCATTATTAATAAAATAATCTTTTGCAAATAAATAACTTCTATAAGCATGATTTTCTTTTCCCAAAATAGCACCTGTATCATGAAGTATACATGCTATTTTTTCTTTATAAATAAATTCTTCATCAAATTCTAATTTATTTAGTACATTATCTATTATTTTTTCTACTCTTTTTATATGATTTAAATCATGATATGCCCATCCACCAGTTTTATCTTCAAACTTTCTTATATTTTCATACCTATCTATTATTTTTTTATCATTAATTATTTTTTCATATATTTCTTTAAACATTATTATCACCTTGTAATTAATAATATTCATTCATATTATAATAATTACTTTAGATTAAAAAAAAGCAAACATAATCGTTTACTTTAATTAATTAAAATATCAACATTTCCAGTAAAATCATTTGTATCAATAACAAAATAATTACTACCACTTTTTACATTAAAATCAAATTCATATAAACCACTATCTTTAGTCAATATTTTTTCTTCTTCATTTAAATTCATTTTTATAGTTATTTCACCTGATACTTTTTCAAGATATATTTTTATATGAATATTATCTTCATTTCTATTTAAAGTAGTACCACCAAAAATAGTTTCTTTTTTAGTTATATTTTCATAACTAGATACATAAGTTCCAGTATAATGATCTATACCAAAACTTCTTTTACCTATTAAATCATTATCCTTAGTAAGAATTTCATCGCCAAAATTTTTACATGCATCATCAAAAGTTTTTATTACTCTATCTTTTGAACAACCAGTTAAAAATATAGTGCAAATTATAACAAATATAACTATTATAAACTTTTTCATATTATCTTTCTCTTATAATATTCTTACTAGCAAAATATGTTAATAAGAAATATCCACCATATATTAAAACTAAAAATATAAATGTCATAGTAATTGATGAAGTAAGACCACTAATACCCATAGTTCTAAGTATTTTGTTTGCAAATTTTATACCAAATATTGAATGAACTATAGCAAGCAATAAAGGAATCATAAAGAATATAAATATTTGATTAAATAGTGCTTTATTGATCATTTTTTCATCTGCGCCTAATTTTCTAATCATTTTATATCTCTCTTTATTATCTGTTGATTCAGATAATTCTTTTAAAGCAAGTATTGCAGCACTTGATATTAAGAATATTATTCCTAAATATAAACCAATAAATGTAACAAGGGCTCCAAGTCCTATTGATGATTCTAACATATCAAGTTTTGTATTATAAGATAGCACATGTGTTTTATAATGTGTTTCTTCTAAATTAGCAAGTTCATTGTTAATCTTAATTTTTTCATTTTTATTTTTACTATTAAAATTGGCAAGTAAAATTTCAGTTAATATAGTATTTTCTTTTAATACATTATCTGGTACAACTATAATTCCTATATTTAAATGTTGCGCACCAATATCAACAAATCCATATTTACATTCTGTATACTTTGGTACTAAA
>ERZ826016.2505-NODE-2505-length-14307-cov-2.773786_pt1 | contig 14307 bp, 17 predicted proteins | sample MGYA00519872_ERZ826016 | MGnify/ENA primary metagenome ERZ826016 (study PRJEB31778, sample SAMEA3449218) | human gut metagenome | biome: human gut; feature: human-associated habitat; material: faeces | place: United Kingdom | collected 2010/2012 ... | reverse complement strand
CTGTACTACTTTTAACGTTAGATGAAATGTCTACTTCTGCCGGCTCTAAATTATATTTTTCAAGAAAATTAACTCCGGTATCTTCATCTTCTTCGCTAATTAATTCTAAATCCTTAGCTTTCTTCATTAGTTCATCTATTGATATAATAGCAGTTTTTTCTTGATCTTCTTCAAAATTAGTAAGAGTAATAGGTTCTTCTTTTAAAGCATCATTTATCGCGCTTGCAATATCTTCTATTTCGGTTTTCTCATTTGTATATAACGGTTCTTTATCTTCTTTTAAAGCGGTAATTTCTTCTTTTTTTATATTCCTTATTTTATTTTCTTCTTTAATTTGTTTTAGTTTCTTTTTAGCTTGCACACTTTGAACTATATAGGTTACAAGTAAGATAGCACATAAGACTATTATTAAAAGCATAATAATAGAAAAAATCATTTGCCCTTGCGTATTTAAATTATTATAAAAATTGTTAAAAGAATAAGACGCAGCTGCAAATAAATTTTTCATACTACTCACCTCATAAATTCATAATTTATCATAGAAAGTGCTACAACAGGTGCTGTTTCAGCTCGTAGAACATTTTCACCTAATGATACACTTTTAAATCCATTTTCTAATAAATATTCTTCCTCTAAAGGATCAAAACCACCTTCAGGACCAACGACTAATAATATTTTAACACACTTATTATTTTTTTCTAGTATTTTTTTTATATTTTTTGTATTTTTATTTAGTGAACATACAAGTTTTAAATCATAATCCAAATTTACTAAGTTTTTCAAAGTTAAAATGTCACTTATTTCTGGAATATCAGCTCTAAAAGACTGCTCGGATGCTTCTTTACAAATCTTTTTCCATCTATCTATTTTGGTCTTTTCTTTATTACCTTCTATTTTAACTACACTTCTTTTAGTTTCAATTGGAATTAACTTATTTACTCCAAGTTCTGTTGTTTTTTGAAGCAAATAATTTAACTTTTGCTCTTTTATTAATGAAAAAGCAACCGAAACACTAAGTTTTTTATCCGTTTTTTCTTCTTTATTTATAATATCAAAAGTACTTTTATTAGAAATGTTATTAAGCTTGCACGTATATATAACATTATCATACACAACTTTTATTAAGTCCCCACATTTCATTTTCATAACGTTTTTTATGTGATGATAATCACCATCTTCTAAATCTAGGTTTATGTTTTTAGCAAAATATTGTTGCATTATATCTCCTTTTTATATGTAAAACTTTTATATTCTTTTTCTATTTCCTCTATTTTTTCACGTTCAAAGTAAGAGTCTGTATAAACACATTTATTAGTGCTAAGCTTTTTTCCTAACATACTTTGCTCATACTCTTTTTTCTTTTCATTATCAACACTTTTTATGATTTCTACCATATCATCTTTGAAGAATCTTTGAATTTCTTCATCTGCTTCCTTAGGATTACCAGAGCCGTGAGCAGCGTTTTTACAGGCTACCTTTTTATTTCCAAACATTCCTCTTATCGTGTCTTTATCTGCCTCCCAAGACTTTGTTGCACCAAGTACTTCTCTATACTTCTTACAAGCATTACCTTCTCTATCATAAATTAGCATAAGTATTACAGGTCCACTTTTTAAATTTTCTTTCATTAATTCTTGAGAATCATCTAAAACATTATCTAGTAATTTTAATAATTTATAATATCCACTAGTTCCTTTTTTATCTGTTTCTACTTTACCATCATCATTAACTTTCATTGTATCACGAATATCTTTTACATCTACATAATATATTTCTTCTAATCCTAAATCACTTGATACTTCTATTAATGATTCTATTACACTCCTACACCATGGACATTCTTTAAATCCAAAATATACTGCGAATGTTTCTTTATTTTCTATTTTCTTTGCTACTTCTTCTGCACTAGAATAAATAAATGGATTATTCTTATCTATATTTATGTTTCTTACAGATTTACCTTCTACTTTTGTACCATTTAATGATTCATATTCGTTTTTAAATTTCTTTGAATCACTTTGATTAAATGAACAACCTGTAACTAATAATACTAAAGAAATAAAGAAAGCAAAAAATAATTTATGCTTCATTTTTTGCTCCTTTTTTTGTTTTCTTAACAGAATCCATTTCTTCTAATTTATCCATAATTTCTAATTTATTTTTATTATTGAATAAAACAATTATAACAGTAGCAACCGCAACAAATAATAGATTTACAATAATTATAAGTGCTGTTGTATCTGATGATTTTGTTGCAACCTCTTCTGAATTATCAGAACTTTCTGCTAATTTTTGCATAACATCATATTCATTTTTTGAATCGTATTGTTTTTTTATTGCTTCTTTTATTTCATCATTATAACTTTCAGCATATCCTGCGAAAACCTTATCACCAATAACTATATAAGGTACTCCTTCAGCCTTTTGACCTAATAAATTACTTACTTTATCCATTAGTTCTGCATTATCATTATCATACCAAACTTCATATGATACAACTTTGAAATATTTACCATAATCATCAACAATACTATTTAAATATGTTAAAAATTTCTTACAGTAAGCACAACCCTTTCCTCTAAATAAATATATAATTGCTTGATCATCTGTTTCTTGATAATTAGAAAAATCATGATCAATTTCTTCTTCTTTTAGTGCTTCATCTAAATTAAGAGTTTTGTATTCTTTTTCTTCTGCATTAACACTAAAAGGAATAAAGCACAATACTGAAACTAATATTGCTAAAAATACTTTCTTCATTTCTATTACCTCCACTATTACATTATATCATTTACATAATGATTTTAAAAGACAAAATTCTACATTTTTTTATTTTTACATATAATTAACTCCTAGACTTTTATATATTTTTATTGCATTTGGAAGATTAAAAATTCTCGTAAAAATCAAATTATAAAATTCATCTGCTAAAAAGATAGAACATATACTTATTGTAACAATTAAAAATACCTTTTTATTTGATCTACTTGCTACATGAAAACAAAATGGTACAATAACGTACATTAAAAGTAAAGCAGATAGTCCAAAAAACATTACACTTCTAAGACATACAAATCCGTTAATATTTCCAAAATTTAATATTTCTGTATTATAATCCCAATATCTAAGTCCATCACCTATAATATAAATTCCAAGACCTGAAAAATACTCTAATAACCCAGTTGAAATAACACTTATTAAAAATACCTTTAATGGATTTTTTCTATATTTATATGAAAGAATATATATCATAACTGAACCTGTCGCATATATATTTATCCAAGGAAGAAAATTTCCTCCCCTATAATAAAATTCTTTCATGCCACCATTAAAAAAATAAAATAAATATTCATATAAAAAACCAAATACACCACCTATTACAATAATCATACAAAAGATGCCAAGCATTGTTTTTTTATCAAATGAATGATTCTTTTCTAAATAATCTTTATACTTCATAACTACTCCTATTATATAACTTATTCTAACATATATTTATGCAAAATAAAAGCAGTTTATTATTCTGCATTTACTTATTCTTTACTTAAGATTTCATCTTCTTTTTCCTTAGTTATTTTTTTATATTGAACCATTTTATCTAATACTTGTTTTTGTCTTTCTTTTGCGAGTTTTAAATTTTCTTTTGGATTATATACTGATGGAGCATTTGGAATACCCGCTAAAAGTGTTGCTTCACTATCAGTCATGTCTTTAGCATCTTTATTAAAATATCCTTTACTTGCTTCACTTACTGTATAATAACCATTACCAAAATAAGATGTATTTAAATATAATTCAAGTATCTCATTTTTTGTATAATTTTTTTCTAAATCAAGAGTTACAAATACCTCTGCAACTTTTCTTTTTAAATCTTTTTCTTGAGTAAAATACATATTTTTGGATAATTGTTCTGTTATTGTACTTCCACCTTCTAAAAACTCCTTAGCCTCTATATCATGTAAAAACGCACGAACTATTGATGTAACGCTTACTCCATGATGTTTATAAAATTTATGGTCTTCAATTGAAATAACTGCATCAAGATATATTTTTGGCATATCAGTTATTTTTGTATAATTTTCTTTATTTTGAATTTCTTCTACTTTTTCACTCAATGGTGTTTTATCTATTGCATCCTTATACATCTTATATCCACTAACTGTAAAATATATACAAAATGATACTAAAAAAAGTAATATTATAAACAAAATTTTCTTTATTATTTTCATTTTTACCACTTAACTTTCTAATACAATTTTAATATATAATTATTTTTTTGTCATTTGTTTAATATTACTTAATATTACATTTTTGAAATTTAATACACATATTTTACACATTTAATTTTAAAATAACATTTTCTAAATTTTCATGTATTACTAAAGTAGCATATTCATCTAATGGCGTATCATTTTCATTTATTATAACTAAATTTTTTCCACTAAAATTTCTAACTAAACTTGCGGCTGGTTCTACTGTTAATGAAGAGCCTAATACAATTAAAGTATCTGCATTATTTATATAATGTATGGCCTTTTCAAAGTCATCATTTAACATTTCACCATATAAAACAACATATGGTTTTATTATGCCTTTACAATCACAATAAGGAACTCCTTCACTATTAAAAACATATTCTGCACTATATTCTTTACCACATTTTGCACAGTAATTTTTATATATAGTACCATGTATTTCAAGTACATTTTTTGTGCCCGACTTCTTATCTAGTCCATCAATATTTTGAGTAACAACTGCTTTTAGTTTTCCATCTTTTTCTAACTTTGTTAAATATTTATGAACAATATTTGGTTCTTTATCTAAAACATTCATATTTGATTTATAAAATTTATAAAAAGTATCTGGTTCTAAAAAAAAGCATCTTGAACTTAAATAATACTCTGCACTATGTTCAAATTTTTCCTTATATAAACCATTTTTACCTCTAAAATCTTTTATGCCACTAAGAGTTGAAACTCCAGCCCCAGTAAAAGCAACTATATTATTTGAATTATTTATTATTTCTTTTAATTTTTCTATTTTTTCCATAATCTTTTCACCATAATAATTATATCACTACAAAAGAAAAATACTAATAAAAATTAGTACTTTATTTTGCAGTAAATCCGCCATCTATAGGAATAATTGCACCTGTTATAAATGATGCATCGTCACTTAATAAATAACATATTAAATTTGCTATTTCTGTATCTTTTCCAAGTCTTCCAATAGGAAGCTCATTTCCCATTGCTTCTTTTATATTATCTGGAACCATACTTAATATTGGAGTGTCTACATATCCCGGTGCGATAGCATTAACTCTAATATTATCTCTGGCATAAGTTAAAGCTAAAGATCTAGTCATTTGATTGATTGCACCTTTACTAGCTGAATATGCAAAACTAGTTGTTGATCCTACAAGGCCATACATTGATGATGTATTAACAACTGCACCTTTACCATTTTTAAGCATTTCATTAATTACATATTTATTTAATAAAAATATACCTGTTTGATTTACTGAAATAACTTTATTCCATTCATCCATACTTACTTCATGTGGTTTACTAGCGCTTCCACCAATACCTGCATTAGCAACTAAGTAATCTATATGATTAAACTTTTTAATTATTTCTTCTATACAATTTTTAACATTTTCTTCATTTGAAACATCACATTTTAAATAAATTGCATTACCTCCAAGATTATTAATAATTTCTTCATCTATTTTTAAATCAAGAATTACTACATTTGCACCTTCACTTAATAATTTTTTTGTAGTTGCAAGTCCTATTCCACTTGCACCACCTGTTACAACAGCAACCTTTTCTTTAAACATATTATTCACCCATTTCTATTATTATATATTTCTATAGTGATTATAACACATCAAATACATTTTTTATTCTAAATTATAATATTATTTGAATTTAAACATAAAGATTTTTCTTTTTTATTATTATTCTTTACTTCTTGTTTTTTTACAGGTTCAATACATTCTAAAGCATTTTCCATTAATGATGCCTCTATTACCTCCGATGACAAACAACCTATATATTTTCTTTTTGCCATTAATAAATTAAATTCTGGTTTTAAAATATAATAAACATCGCCTTCTTTATTACTACTTACAAAATAAATTGGTTCATCATTACTATTCCAAATTCCAGCATAAATATCATTTATATTGCTATGCATTTCTTCTAAATTTTTTTCTATAGTATTATGAAATCTTTTTAAATCATCCAATAATACCATTTTCTGTGTACCATTACTATCTATATAAGCATATAATAATCCTAAATTATATATATCTTCATAATAAACTCTTGACAAAACAACCACTCCTTTATATAAGAAAATTGTAACATAAAAATAAATAGAATTATCTACTTATTTTTATAAACTAAGTAATATGTAGAAAACTAATGATAAAATTATTAATCCCACTCCAGTACATAAAAGTACTATACCTACTGTTTTATTTATTGTAACTACTTTTTCTACAAATCCTTGTTTTGGATTTTTAGAATTATAAAATACTGGTAGTTCTGTTCCTATTGGCCATTTTTCTTCTGCAAGTAATCTATAATTATGATAAACTCCTATAGTATTTATATAAAATGTATCATCTCGTATATAAAAGTTATCACTTTCATCATTATTTAATACATATTTATTTTTTGATACAATCTTTTTATAGTGTCTATATGCATTATATTTTTTACCATCTACAGTGTACTCAACAACTGGTGATATAGACCTAGCATTATTTGAACCAAGATATTTATACTTTATAACATTTCCTTTTACCATACTTGTACAATTTTTCTTAAGTTTTTTTTCTTTTATAAAAAATAATATTGACAAAATAATTAATAAAATTCCTACTAGAGCTATACAAATTGAAGAAATCATTTGTGTATTCATTTTTTTCACCTCGTTATAATTATAGCATAAAAAATAGTCTTATTTTACATATATAGTTTACTAATAAAAAAAGTACACCTTTAATAAAGTGTACTCAATTAATCAACAATTCTATTCATTTACTTCATTAGTATCTATAACTATTAATGGTATATATATTTCATCATCTGTATATCCTGCATGCTGTGAATATAATGGATAATCACCATCAGAAATAAATGCTTTCTTTGTATGAGAAATAGCTAAATAATCACCTAATTCACTTCTAAATTTTGGATTTTCTTCGCCATCACCAAATAGTTTCGAATCTATTACTTCTTCTTTTGTATATAAATTAAAATATTCACTAAAATATTTATTAAACAAATTTTCAAATTCTTCTTTTTTACCATCTTTTACAAAAAATGCAGTTGCTCTAGGTTCGATAGATGGAACCCTTTTTAAACATTTTAAAATATCAGGATAATCTTTTAAAAATATGTCTTCTTCATTTAAATGTCCATGATCTGCCACTACAAAAATAATTGTATCATTTAATTTTTTTGATAATTCGTATATTTTATTTTCTCTTTCAATAATTAAGTCTTTTATTTTTCCATTATCTGTACCCAAATCATGCATTGTATGATCAGGTTCATCATTATATGCATAAATATATTTTTTATTGTCTTGACTACATAATTTTTCTATTTTTTTAAACATTTCATCTATGTTTTGATATGCATCTTCATCAAATGGAGTAACTTTATATCCTTTATAATTAGTTTCTTCATTAATTCTATCTGTTACTTCTTTGTGCTTTAAATATTTATTTTCATATTCTATTGCATCATCTAGTACTGTCCAAGTTTCATCACCTTTTTTAGTTCCTGCAAATGTAACTATCGTTTCATCAATATCATCAAAATACATTGTCCAACCAAGCATACCAGTTTCACAAGGATTTAATCCTGTTCTCATACTTGTTGTTGCGGCAACAGTAGTTGCTGGAAAAACACTTGTTATATCTTTTATTTTATGTTTCATAAAAAATGAATCGTTTAGTAAATGTTTATCTAAAATAGATGTCCCCATACCATCAAGTAAAATTGTTACAACATTTTTAGGACTTTTTTCTTCTAACAATTTATCAATATAACCAATAGTATTGTGTTTATATGATGCACCAAAATATTTTGCTATAGAACATGCAAGGTTTGTTAAACATTCATTATAATTATTTTTTATTTTCATATTTCTCACCTATTATCATATTATATAAATTTCTAATTGTATGTTTTTTATCTACTATATAACTATCTATTAAAGCATTATCAGCACCTACTTTATCACTTCTAATACTATCACCTATCATTATACAATCTTTTTTATTTGTACCATCTATAGCAAGTTCAAATGATTCTAATCCCGGTTTCATAGCATCTTCTCCAGCCACTATTTTATCTATATAATTAAATAATCCTGCTCTTTTTAATCTTGGAATTTGTGTTCCACTGAACCAACTAGTAAGTATTACTATTTCTTTGTTATTTTCTTTTAAATATTTAAACAAATCAACCACACCATCAACTACTTCATCTTTAATAGTTTCACCATTGTAAATCATCCAACCATTAATCGTATCTTCACTTACTGTAAAACCATAACTTTTAAAATAATCACTTAAAGTTTTAGTATTATATCTTGGAAATTCTTGTTCATACTTATTTAAAATACTTTGTTTATTCTTAAAAAATTCTTCTTGTTCATTTTCTAAAATATGTTCTTTAAAGTAATCATCTTCTTTAGACCAATCTGGAATTAATATTGTGTAATCAACATCAAATATATATTTTTTATAATCTTTCATTTTTATCCCTCCATTTAAATAATGCATATATGTTTATTACTAAATACATTATTGACATTAGTAATACCATTAAAGAAGCAAAACCACCACTACTAAAATTGATAATCCATAACGTTAAATCTAAAACATTATTAACCAAATATAGTATCCATGATTCATTATATCTTAACATAAGTAAAATTCCTGCAATAAAACTAATAACATTAGTAAATGAATCCAAATATGTTAATCTTTCTCCAGGAATTAATTGTAATAGATACGCAACTAAAAGACCAGTAACTATCGATAAAATTATTGTAATTACTCCTTTTTTTAATCCTAAACCTCTATTTTTAACAACATCTTTATTTGAATTTTTATTCCATTCAAAATACCCTTTTATATTTATTGGCATAAAAAATAACAAATTAAATATCACTAAACCATAATTATTATTTTTAAGTGCTACATATGATAATGCTAAATTGTTTATAACTCCTATAGGAAAATTAATCTTATTTCCAACACTACTATAATAAGAATTTAATATACCTGTTATTAATACAATCATTCCCATAAAAGTATTTTTTGAAAAAATACCAATTATTATTGAAATAATACAAACTAATATTGGTACGATAATTTGATTATATTTTTTAAGTTTCATAACAATTCCTCTACTATATATTTTCTATATAATTAACATTTAGTCTACTATTTTCTAGCAATATAATAAAGTACTGACATTGTATAGTAAAATTTTTCATCTTCAAATTTTAAAAGTAACTTATCTAAAAGTTCTGACATTTCTTTTTTGACATCATCACTAATATTTTTCTTATCATTTGCATTTCTAAAATATATCGAAGATGTAAATAATTTTTTCCTTTCATCTAATGATTTATTAACTGTATCAGTAATATTATGATAAAGTTGTATATCTGAATATCCTATTTCTTTTAAATAACTATATACTTTTTTACCTACATATCTATCAGTGTATTTTGTTATATCTTGCATTCTCATTATTTTATTTTCATATAGTTCAAATATTCTTTCTAATAAATTTTCTTCATCAGGATAACAGAATTTAAAACTATCATCCGGAACTTTTATAAAAAGTACTCCCCTATCAGTAAGTTTACCTTTTAATATATTTAATACTTTTTTAGGATTTTCTAAATGCTGTAAAACATATGATAAACAAATTATATCATACTTGTTTTCATTATTTAAATCCTCAATGTTTTTTAATTCAAAAGAATATTTTTTAAATCTTCTACGCTCTTAGCAATCTTCGTAGCACCTGCTTCTTCTAATTCCTCACGGCTTCCATATCCGTACAGAACACCTACACTGTCAATTCCCATTGCCTGTGCTCCCTTTACGTCATAGCTTCGATCACCAACCATGACAGCCTCAGACAAATCTGAAATATTCATCTGCTCCAGCGCATATGCTAAAACCTCTGCCTTATTAGTTCTTCCCTCATCCATCGTAGCTCCGGCCATTACCTTTATATAATCACGGATATGAAAATGACGCAGCACAATATCAGCAAACGCCTCTGGCTTTGAGGTTGCCATCGCAAGAAAATACCCTTTATCCTGAAGTTCTTTTAGCATTTCTTCAATGCCCGGATAAATTTCATTTTCGTAAATCCCAGCCGGCTGAAAATACTCACGAAAAGCAGCAACAGCTTCCCTTGCCTGCTCATCATTCATACCATACCTGTCACGATACGTATCTAAAAGTGGCGGTCCGATAAAAAATGTCAGATCATGGTAATCAGCTTTAATCCCAAAATGTGCCAGTCCCCTTGCCGCTGATTTGCAGATTCCTTCCATCGGATCTGTCAACGTACCGTCTAAATCAAATAAAATGTACTTTTTCATACTTATTCCTTTTCCTTTAAAATAGCGTAATAAAATCAAACCTTAAAGCGATAGCCTACACCCCAGATCGTTTCAATATACTGCGGCTTGGAGGTATCATATTCAATCTTTTCGCGAATCTTCTTAATATGAACAGTTACAGTTGCAATATCACCGATTGATGCCATATCCCAGATTTCACGAAACAGCTCATCTTTTGTGAAAACATGATTCGGATTTTCAGCAAGAAACGTCAAAAGATCAAATTCCTTTGTTGTAAATGCCTTTTCCTCACCATTTACCCACACACGGCGCGCTGTTTTGTCAATCTTGATTCCTCTAATCTCCACAATATCATTTTGCTGTGCATTGCTGCCAACTAATCTCTGATAACGTGCCATATGTGCCTTTACTCTTGCAACAAGCTCACTTGGGCTAAATGGCTTTGTCATATAGTCATCGGCACCAAGACCAAGACCTCTTATCTTATCAATATCATCCTTCTTTGCTGAAACCATTATAATAGGTGTATTCTTGTGCTCACGAATCTTCTTGCAGATATCAAATCCATCAATTCCTGGAAGCATCAGATCTAAAATGATCAGATTAAAATCTTCTTTGAGTGCACGTTCAAGTCCACTAGTACCAGATGTTTCAATCTCGACCTCAAATCCAGAAAGCTCAAGATAATCTCTTTCTAACTCTGCAATGCTAATTTCATCTTCTATTATTAATATACTTGCCATGTCATTCCTTCCTTTCTTTTCCGCGCATCTGCATTATATGCGTTGAATTTTTTGACGAATTATCCTGTGTAAATACAACCTTTCCTGTACCGCTTTCTTTCGTCAATTTTTGCTCTTTTGTTTTGGCTTCTTTTACTTTTGTTTTTTCATCTGTATCGCCTGCCTCTGCTGACTCTACATTTTGTACATTTTCCTGATATTTTCTTAAAACAAAGTACACAACTGTTCCAGTACCTTCTTTACTTGAAGCCCAAACTTTTCCGCCATGATCCTCTAGTATCTTGCGCACAATAGAAAGGCCGATACCACTTCCTCCCTTTGCCGAATTACGCGATGAATCAGTGCGGTAAAAACGATCAAATATATATGGAATATCTTTTGTCGCAATTCCTTTTCCATTATCCTCAATCTCAACTTGAATGAAATCACCGACATCTTTTATTCGCATATTGATAAAGCACTGTGACTTGTCAAAGTATTTGCATGAATTACTGATGATGTTATTTACCACCCTTCGAATCTGCTCTGGATCAGCAATAACCATTACTTGTTCATCTACATAATTGGCATACTGGAATACAATATTTTTTGCACCAAGATCAAGTCCAACTTCTTCAGCACAATCTCCAAAATAATCGCTGACATTGATTTTTCTAAAATTGTATGGAATGCGATTAGTATCAATCTTTGAGTAAAATGTCAGTTCATCAATAAGGCGCTGCATATCATTTGCCTTGTTGTAGACAGTTTTCAGATAACGTTCCATCTTTTCTGGTGTATCAGCAACACCATCCATGATTCCTTCCACATATCCCTTGATAGATGTGATAGGTGTTTTCAAATCATGCGAGATATTACTAATCAATTCACGGTTTTCGTTGTCAAAACGTATCTTCTCCTCTGCACTTTCCTTAAGGCGCTGCCTCATCTTCTCAAAATCTGTACAAAGTTGTCCCATCTCATCATTTGATGCAGCATTCACCACAAAATCAAGATTTCCTGACTTAATTTTCTCAGTGGCCAGGCGAAGCTCCCGAATTGGCTGTACAACTGAGCGGTAAATCCATGTTGTGAAAATACATGCCGTTAAAAACAGGATAAAAATCATTGCAAGCACAAACTGAACGGCAAGCTGCTTTAACTCTGGAAGCCACTGATTAACCTTTACAAGTGTATATACCTGTGCACGGCTTCCATCTGCAAATTCGCTGTCAGCTGCCTTTCCAAGTATAGTATTCTCCCTACTCAGATATACAGTACTAGTATCATCGGCTGCATCTATTGTTTCCTGTGACTCTCTTTCAATTGCCTCAATCTCTTCCTGCTTGAGAGGCTTATAGCTATAGTAAATGTCCTCATCCTTAAGAACAACTACATTAATAAATTCTCCTACCTCCTTCTCACAGTACTTTTCCAACATCTTTTTGTCTTCCAGCAACTGATTATTTTCTTCTACTTCGTCCTGCAATTTCAGCTGTACATTGTTCATCAGCTGACTAAATAATTTATTATTATTAGGAAAAAAATCCGTAAGCTCTGCTGACACGCCATAGCTGTTCTGAATGATTACAAACTGATAGCGTACCAACACAACGCTAAATACACAAAATAAAAACAACGGTATTGCCATAATCATTAAAAATGATATGATCAGCTTATTTTTCAGCTTCATGGCACTCTCCTTTCTTTTGTTTTACCAGCTTGTCTGCTCAAAATTTATGAGCTTTCTCGATAACTGGATGCCATAAGCTTATTATATCAGATTCTTCCTAATGCGTATCTAAAAAATGAGCGAATGATTCTAAAAAAAATATAAAATGCTATGCTTCATCCCGCCCTGAGCTGAGTGCAAATCCGTAGACATGCTGTACTCCCGCCGCGAGAAGTGCTTTAGCACATGATTCCATGGTGCTTCCTGTTGTATAAATATCATCGACAAGTATCACGCGTTTGTATGCTTGTGCCCGTTTTTTATCTGCTGTAAATGCATCTTCAAGATTTTTCTGACGCGTTGCACTGTCGAGATCTTTTTGCGGACGTGTCTTTTTGACACGAATTAGAACTTTTGTGTCAATTGGAAGTGACCAATCTTCTCCTATTCGCCTGGCAATCTCCTCCGCCTGATTAAAACCACGCTTTTTTTGTCTTGATGGATGAAGCGGAATAGGAATTAAGCAATCACACTTCCATCGCATAATGGTATCTCGATACTCATGAGCTGCCTCGCTGCAAGGGTAGTCAAGAAGCTGTCTTTCATTATGATACTTTACATGAAAGATCATTTTGTGAACCCATTCCTGCCTGTAATCATATCCAGTCAGGCTGCGGACAATGCAGCGTTTCATTCTCATGCAGTCCTCACAATATTCCTTTTCTTTATTAAGCAGCAGACGGCCACATTTTAAACAGCCCTTATCTGCTACCAAATGAAAATTTTTTCTGCAGGTATCACAAATCATTTCTCCCCATGGGCTTACAATGTCTCTGCACACAGGACAGCGCCTTGGAAAAAACAACTCATCAAGCCAGCTCATATACCTCCTTTATTCGATCCTTTAATCCGCTGTAACGTTTTTGCTCCTGTTCATTTGCAATCATCTCCTGAAAAGTGTGCACACTTCCCACAATGCAAACGCAGCTTTTCGCTCTTGTAACTCCAGTATAAAGCAGATTTCTGTTCATTAACATCCTTGGACCTCCAAGAAGCGGCAAAATCACGGCCGGGTACTCACTTCCCTGTGATTTGTGAATTGTAACGGCATAAGCTAGTTCCAATTCCTCTGCCTGCTTAAACTCATATTCAACACGGCGTCCTTCCTCAAATTCAACTGTAATCCTTTCAGTATAGGAATTTATTTCCCTCACAATTCCCATATCTCCATTGAATACGCCGACACCCTCATCAAGCGGCATACGATAACTATTTAAC